>SXGQ01438801.1_pt1 | contig 18125 bp, 9 predicted proteins | sample 3178371 | NCBI WGS metagenome assembly SXGQ01 (sample SAMN11356859, study PRJNA531348) | freshwater metagenome | isolation source: freshwater sample F1-20 | place: China: Fuxian Lake, Yuxi | collected 2017-12-25 | reverse complement strand
GAGTGGCAAAGGTCGATCCTCGCTATCCCCTTTCGACTTGCTTACGACTTCAATTGTCGCCGTCCGCTTCAGTCGCCCGCAGACGAAGACGTGAAGACTCAAAGTCTCGATGATTATTGACGATGCGTTTGCAGCCTTCTTTGAAAGTAGCCGCACCAAAGTTGATCAGCAGGCCCAGCGGCAAATGCAGCAGCCGCAGGTAAGTAAGCAACTGTTTGCCGTGTACTGGCGCCAGATTCTCAACCGATTTCAATTCCACAGGCAGGCGATCCGCTACCAGCAGATCCACTCTAAACCCATCATCGAACCGCATCCCGCCGTATTCAAACTCGATCACTTTTTGCCGTTCAACCTTCAGCCCTTTGTCCAAAAGTATCCTGCAAAGAATCGTCTCATAGACAGACTCAAGCAAACCCGGGCCAAGGTCTCGATGCAACCGATAAGCGGCATCCACCACGATCGCCGACAATTCCTCAACGTTGCGAGCATCTTCGGATTCTTCGCCGCCTTGCGACATCAATTCCCCAGCGTCGCTCATCTCACCCCTCCACACCTGCCACACCTGGTTCGCGGCTTCGCGTGAAAAAAAACACTCCCTGCTTGCCTCACGCGAAGACGCGATGACGCGAAAAATCGCAAAGACTCAACACCACAAACTCAAACTCCACTACTCACGCTGCAACTAACCAGCCAGCCACTCACCACCTCTGCAATTCCTCACTTCGCGGCTTCGCGTGACACTCACACCACCGCAGGAACCTCAAACGCCCGCCGATCGCTGCACAATCAACTGATCCAGCTCCGCCTTCAGTCGCGGCAAAATCGCGTCGTACGGAAACGCACCAATCGTGTCCTTGCCACGCTTGAAATTCACGTGCGTCGGTCCACACCACAGTCCCAGATCCGCATCGTCCGTCTCGCCCGGTCCATTCACTCGACAACCCATCACAGCAATCGTGATCCGATACTGCTCGGCATACCGAGTCATCTCGCGAACCTGCTCCGCCAGCTCCACAAAAGCCTCGTTCTCCACACGCGAACAACTGGGACAGCTGATGATGTTCAGAGTCTTCAGGCCGTAATCCACCACACTCCGCACTCGACCCGCCGCAATCTCCTCCAGAATCTTTCGACCCGCCGCAATCTCCTCCGCCTTGCGGTTGTTCGCCACCGTCAGCGACACACGAATCGTGTCACCAATCCCGCGGCTGATCAGCTGCTCAAAAGCAATCCGAGTCTTGATAATGCCGTCCGGTGGCATGCCAGCTTCAGTGACCCCCAGATGCAGCGGCACGTCCGGTCGCTTCTCGGCAAATCGCCGATTGACCTCAATCACCTTCTGCGGATCCGAATCCTTCAGTGAAACGCAGTAGCGATCAAAACCCAGCTCGTCCAGAACCGCACAGTGCTGCCACGCACTCTCCAGCATCGGCGATATCGAATCGTCCTCTGCAAATCGCTCCTTCACCGCCGGATCCACCGATCCGCAGTTCACTCCCACTCGCATCGCACAGTCATTATCCCGCGCCACCTGCATCAGATAGCGGACCTTATCCTGCCAGGGGCGCTCAGTCTCATGATGATACAAATGCCCCGGGTTGTAGCGGATCTTGTTGACATGCGGAGCAATCACTTCGGCCAGTCGATAGTTCTCCTGCAGGTCCACCGACAGATTGCACGAAACCTGCCGCCGAATCTCCATCAACGCCTCGGCATCCCGACGGCTGTCAATCGCCACACGCACCACGTCCGCACCCGCAGCCTCCAGATCATGGATCTGACGAACCGTAGCGTCAATGTCCTGAGTACGAGTCGCAGTCATGCTCTGCACCGCAATCGGATGCTGACTGCCTATGCTGATGCTGCCAATGGCCACACTGCGAGTCGGATTGCGGACAATTTCAGGCCGCTGAGGCGAATTCATCCGGGGAAACTCCGGTTAAACAACAATTCAGTGCGGTGACAGCAAACACCGCCAGACACCACAAAACTGCGAAAATCCTAGTCCGCACGCGGGCGATCGCCAACAACACAGCCGCGCAATCTCGCAGATGGCCAATCCAGACCGAAGATTTCCGGATAATTCTGTCTGATTCCTGCCGCAGCCGGTTTCAACCGGATTGACGCATCAGCTCAGGAATCGGTCGGCCCTGATCCACAATCGGCGTCGGACGTCCGTTGAAGTCCGTGATCAGAGTCTTTGCAGCGTCAATTCCCAGATGATGATAAATCGTTGACAAAAAGTCCTCCGCACTGCAGATCCGCTCGATCGAGTCCTCACCACGCCTGTCCGTCGCCCCGATAAAGCCACCCGTGCGAATACCGCCACCCGCCCAGATGTTGGAAAACGCCCGCGGCCAGTGGTCACGTCCCGGCTGCTGAGTCCCTGCTGGGGCACTGGCATTGCCCGCCCCGGTGCTGGCCGCATAATTGATCTTTGGCGTGCGCCCGAATTCTCCGGTCACCACCACCAAAACTCGCTTGTCCAAACCCCGCTCATACAAATCCTCTATCAGTGCACTGACCGCCTGATCATAAGCCGCCGCCCGAAACTGCAGCCCCTCAAACACATGATGATTCACCGCATGGTCGTCCCAGTTCTGCACGCGACCGCACAGCGGACCGTTCAGACTGGTTGTCAGCACATCCACCCCGGCCTCCACCAGCCTGCGAGCCAGCAGCAGCTGCTGACCCCACGTGTTCCGCCCATACCGATCACGCACACCATCGTCTTCCTTCGACAAATCAAAAGCCTCTTTCGTCTTCGCATTCGTCAGCAACGTCATCGCCTGCTCTTCAAACTGATCCAGAGCCCCCAATTCACCCTGACGATCAAACGCCCGATCCAGAGTATCCAGGTTCTGACGCAGTGACGACCTGCGTCCCAGTCGCCTCACCTCGTTCTGATCCGTCAGCCCGATGTTCGGCACGGAAAACGACGGATTATTCGGATCACCATTGACGGTGAACGGTGACCACGCGTCTCCCAGATAGGCCGGTCCGTTGTATTCGAGCGGCGGATTGATACCCACGTACGCCGGCAGCGGATTGCTCCGCACGCCACCCCGCGCCCTTAGATAATTCGTCACTGACATCCAGTCCGGCAGTCGCGGTTTGGGCTTGTCACGAGTATCCGGGTCACCGGACAGCATCTGCATCGATCCGGCCGGATGACCAGCCGCGTTCTGGCGCATCGATCGCAGCACCGTAAACCGGTCAGCAATCGCAGCCTGCCGCGGCAACAGCTCGGTAAACTGCATACCGGGGATTTTTGTGTCGATCAGACCAAACGGCCCGCGATACTCCGAAGAGGCTTCCGGCTTCGGATCATAGGTATCAATGTGCGAACAGCCTCCCGGCTTCCACACCATGATCACCGCCGTTCGCTCCTGAGACTTCGCGGAATCCTCGGCCTGCACCGCCCGCGCACGCAGGTTCAGCAGCGCCGGCAACGGCAGGCTGGCAAAACCACCCAGACCAAACCTCAGAAAACCACGCCTCGACGAATGCCCGCCGGCATACGGTCCTGCACACAGTCTGCTTGCGGAAAATGGATCGCTCATTTTGCCTCCGCCGGTACAACGCGAATCGAAATTGGTTCACTGACTATAATCTCGGCTGTGTCCTTCGGCACGGCAGCATCAGCCGCTGCCTTGTGCTTCGCCTCGGCCGCCGCCACGGATGCATCAGCCGCCTTCAGGGCCGCCTGGGCCTGCAGCAATGCCTGCTCCGCCGCCGCTCGGTTCTCTGCCGCGGCACCCGCCAGATCCTGCGTCAGCTGCTCCACAGCAGCCGCTGCCGCCTGCCGGGACTGCTTCGCAGCCTCAACAGACTGCAACGCCTGCAACACCCCCTGAGGATCATAGCTGTAGCGAGCAACGGCGCTGCCGTAAAACGCAACCTGATAGTCCCCCGGAGCCACCTTCAGTGCCGCCGTGTCCAGCACTGCCTCGGACGTCTCAGCCGTCAGTGACACATCAAACTGCGGCTGCTGCTCAAAACCGGCACCCAAAGTCCGTAACTGCAGAATGCCACCGGAAAATTCTGATCGGCGAGTCTGCACCAGCGGAATCGTCAGCTTCTGACCCGCCACCACCTCGTACACACTGCGTTCACGCGGTGCAATCGAAAGCGGAGCATACTCACTGCCAGACACCGAAATCGCCAGATCATCCAGCAGTCGCGGACTGGGTATCTCGCTCCACGCATCCACCACCGGCCACGACATCGCCGCAATCCGACCCGGACGACGCACCTCCGCATCCCCGATCTTCGCCACTCCGGACAGCTGCGCAAAGGCAAACGACCGCGGCGCATTCTGATCCGCCGTGATCAGCACCATCCCACGATTCTGACCCGCCGGAATCCGCAAACCACTGGCTGAAACACCCTCCGGCAGACCCGCTATCGACAGCTCAATCTCACCCGCAAATCCATCGCGACGCAAAGCAATAACCTCCAGCGCCGTCGTTATACCGCCGCGCAGTGCCAGCGGCTTCGACAACGCATTGCGGTCGCCGTTACGCAGCTCCATATGCAGCCCCCACGCACACAACGCGAAATCCGGAGCCGACTGACGAATCACCAGACGGTAAACGTTGGCAGGATCCGTCCGAGTCCCGCCGAACAGATCAGTCAGACGCAACTGATAACGGCCATCCTCAGGAGCTTCAAAGCGGCCCAGCGGATCAGCACTGCCACCATCATACGGCGGACCATCGTACGAATAGCCGTTGCTGGACGGCTTCAGCGGACTGGGAATGTCGCTGAACTCCGCCACATCCACAAACTGCTCCTGACCCGGCTCACCAGCCACCCGCTGAATCACCACCGCCGGATCGGTCGGCCGGCCCAGTCGCTCCGATGCCACTTCCACCCACCAGACCTCACCCTTCTTCGCCATGAATTCAAACACATCCGTGTCAGCCGCTGTCGCAAACGAACCCTGAACATCACAGGGCAGGGTGATGGGCTGCACCACACCAGCACTGCTTTCCGGCTGATGCTCGGTCACAGCTGCCACCTCAGCCAAACCCGTCGGAGGCCAGGAGAATGAACGTACCGGGCGAATCGACGCCAGCACGGGAAGTGGCTGATCCGGAGCCAGTTGTCGCACGGCCAGACGATAGTAATACCCAGCACCGCCCTTATACGTCAGTTCGTGCACCTTGATGATATGCGACCCGCTGACTTTCGCCGTAAAGTCAATCAGCCCCCGCTGACGCTCAACAATCAGGTCCTGACCGCCGGCATTCGCCAGAACCAGCACAGGATCAAGCCGCGATTCAATACTGCGCGATTCACAGACAATCACATAACGAGTGCCCGCTGCAGCCTCAAAACGAAAATGATCGATGCTGCGTGCCGTCATCTGCGAATTGCAGACACTGTTGATGGACAAAGGCATCGCCGCAGCCACCGTCGTACTGCCCGGCTGCTGCACCAGCTCAGACAGGTCGCCCACACAAAACACACGCGATGAAGAAATTCCCAGTCGCGTCAGCAGCCGCGCCTCGTACAGGCCCGGTGGACAGTCCGCCGGAATCGTGACCCGAAATTTTCCTGAGACCGGAGCACCATCGGGGGACGTCTGAGCAGCCACCGACAGTCGCTTGTCCGAAAATACCAGCTGCGGCTGGTCATCCAGAAATTCTCCGCCAACCGTCACGTCGACTGTCGTTCCAGCCTGTCCACCCATCGGGTGTATCGAGAGCAGCCGTGGCAGCGGCAAACAGACCGTCTGAGCAGCCAGCGGGCATGCACAGGGCAGGGCACAAAACAGCAGCAGGAGTACAGCCAGAGCTGTCGTCGCCGATCGTGGTGACATACGGCAGTCTTCCGGAAATGCAGGGCGGGGGGGAGGCAGAACAGCGGGCAGGTCAGAGGTCGATTTTCCGGGTCCCAGCATACAGCATCGGCCCGAAGCGGGGAAATCGATTCTGAAAAAAAGACGCGAATCTGCGTTTCTGCCCGTTTTCCCGCGAAATCGATCAATTCGACGCGGACTCTGAAATTGTTGGTTTTGCGGCAATCGACACTGGCGAATCGAACACTTTCCGGAAAAGATAACGCACCGGCAAACGTCCCACTGCGACGTTCTGCCCGCCTGACAGTTCCCACCGGTCCTCGGGAGACATCCACGTGACTCAGCGTTTTTCCTGCCTCCGCCAGCTGGCGTCCTCGGCCGCACTCATCGTACTTGCCATCCCCGCGCTCGCCGCGCCGCCGACCGCTGCCCCGCCACGGCCTCTCGCAGCCAGCCCCGTCGTCACCACCGAAACACCCGGCCACATCGTCCCGCTGCAGGCCGATATCCGCGGTGTCCGCAACCTCTACCTCGTCGTCTCAGACGCCGGCAATGGCTTCGGCTGTGATTGGGCAGACTGGGCTGAACCACAGCTCACCGGCCCCGCCGGCACGCTGAAACTCACCGACCTGAAATGGAAGTCAGCCCAGGCCGAATGGGGCAAACCCGGAGTCGGCGTCAATGCCGCCGGCGATCCGCTCCGCATCAACGGAAAACCCGTGGCCTTCGGCATCGGTACTCACGCCAATTCCATCATCCACTTCGAAATTCCTGAAGGCTACGAAAAATTCACCGCCCGCGTCGGCATCGACAACGGCGGTTCAGACCAGAACAATGGCAGCAGCATGCAGTTCTTCGTCTACTCGGAAGCACCCGGCCCCACAGCCACAGCCGCAACCGCGGCCGTCGACCGTTCGCCCGCAGCGGCAGTTGCCGGACTCGATCGCGCCGAAGGGCTCGATATGCAGCTGTTCGCCGCCGAACCCATGCTGCTCAGCCCCTCCAATATTGACGTCGATCACCTCGGACGTATCTGGGTTTGCGAAGTTGTGAACTACCGCAGATTCGCCAACGGCAGTAATCCGGACCGGCCGGAAGGTGACCGCATTCTGGTGCTGGAAGATACCGATGCAGACGGCAAAGCCGACCGACAGACCGTCTTCCATCAGGGACGTGACATCGATTCCGCACACGGCGTCTGCGTTCTCGGTAACCGCGTCATTGTCTCCGCTGGTGACAGCGTCTTCAGCTTCTATGACGATAACGGAGACCTGCAGGCTGATCGACGGGAAGTCATGTTCACCGGAATCAGGGGAACTCAGCACGATCACGGGATCCACAGCTTTACCTTCGGACCGGACGGACGCCTGTACTTCAACTTTGGCAACAGCGGAGAAGAGCTGCATACGCCGGACGGAAAAATTGTCGTCGATCTCGCCGGAAACGAAGTGCGAGCGGCCCGCAAACCGTACCAGGAAGGCATGGCCTTCCGCTGCGAACTGGATGGCAGTCGAGTCGAAACGCTGGGCTGGAATTTTCGCAACAACTGGGAACTCTGCGTCGACAGCTTCGGCTCCGTCTGGCAGTCCGACAACGATGACGACGGCAACCGCGGTGTCCGCATCAACTTTGTCATGGAATATGGCAACTACGGATACAAGGATGAATTCACAGGCGCCGGCTGGCAGGCTCCCCGCGCCAATCTGGAAACGGAAATCCCGCAGCGACACTGGCACCTGAATGATCCAGGCGTCGTACCGAATCTGCTGCAGACCGGAGCTGGTTCACCCACCGGCATCCTGATCTACGAAGGTGATGCACTGCCCGCACGCTACCTGAATCAGCTCATTCACTGCGACGCCGGTCCCAATGTGGTCCGCAGCTACGCCGTCGCTCAGGCCGGAGCCGGTTACACGGCGGAAATCAATAACATCGTGAATGGAGCTCGAGATCAGTGGTTTCGCCCCTCAGACGTCTGCGTCGCTCCGGACGGCTCACTGATCGTGGCCGACTGGTATGACCCGGGGGTCGGTGGCCATCGCCAGGGTGACGTCGAAAAAGGGCGTCTGTTTCGAGTTTCAATGCCCGGTCGGAAATACACGGTACCCAAAGCCGATCTGACCACTGTTGCCGGCGCCGTGGAAGCACTCAAAAGCCCCAACACGGCCACCCGCTATCTGGCCTTCATGAAGCTCAAAGCTGCCGGACCGGAAGCTCAGGCCGCTCTGCAGCAGTTGTACAGCGATTCCAATCCCCGCTTCCGCGCCCGCGCCATGTGGCTGCTGGGACAGATTGCAGGACTCGGCCCGCAGACCGTCGAAAACGCCGTCACTGACTCGCTGCCCGATATCCGCGTTGCCGGACTGCGGCTGGCACGACGCCTCGGCATGGATATTGTCCCCGTCGTTTACAAACTGGCCGATGATGCCTCTCCGGCTGTTCAGCGAGAATGCCTGATCGCCCTCAGGTCGGTCCCGACTGCACAGCGGACGGCACCCCTGCTGGCGGTTATTCGCCGGATTGACCCGCATGATCGCTGGCTGCTTGAAGCTGCCGGCATCGCGGCCGAAGGTGCGTGGGATGAGCTGTTTACCGCATGGTCAGCACAGGACGCCGCGCGCGGGCAGGCCACTGCCGAAAGCGAAGCACGCTGGCGACTGGCACGACAGGAATTGAGCTGGCGCAGCCGCGGCTCAAAATCCGCCGCTGACATCACCGGTTATCTGCTCGCCAACCTGACTGCCAAACCCGTGGAACAACCGGCCGCTGACCCACAGCTCGCTCGCTGGTTCCGCGCCCTCGACTTCCAGTCCCGCGATGCCGTTGATAAAGCCGCCAGAACCCTGCTCACAGCAGCCGCAGAATCAAATCTGCCCGAGCCCGTCAGCGACTGGCTGGCCGCCGAAGCTCTGCAGCGAGTCAGCGGAAATCCCCTGCAGGATCCGGCCCTCGCTGCTCAGGTTCGACAACTGCTGGATCGCTCCGCCGGAACGCCCCGCTTCGTCCAGCTGGTCCGCCGGTTCGCTGCCACCGACCGCTATCCGGAACTGCTGACAATTGCCCAGCAAAAACCTGCCGAGCAGATCGGGGTCGAAGCCATGACGGCCCTGCTCGAACTCAAACAGTGGGACCTGCTGTCTGCGGCACTGGCTGCCGGAGATCCTGCAGCAGTGGCCACCGCTGAAGCCATGGGCAATACCGCCAATGGCGCGATTGCCGAACCGCTGCTGGCTGTGATCCGCAACCCGGAACTGACCATCGATGTGCGCAGGGCAGCCGTCCGCGCCGCCGCTCGCGTCAATAACGGTGCCCTCGAGATCGCCACGCTGGCCGAGAAAAAGTCACTCGACAGCGATCTCGAACAGGCCGCTGCAGCAGCACTCCACGCCTCGCCATCACGCCAGGCACGCGAACGGGCACAGCAGCTGTTCCCGCTGCCTCCGTCACGCGATAACACTCCCACGCCACCCATCAGCGAACTGGCAAAGATGAAAGGCGACGCCGGCAACGGACGCATCGTCTTCTTCTCCACCGGCACCTGCCACAAATGCCACGTCGTCGATGGAATGGGCCGGGAAATCGGACCCAACCTGACCGAAATCGGCAGCAAACTCAGCCGCGAAGCCATGTTCGAATCCGTCCTCTACCCCAGTGCCGGGATCAGCCACAATTATGAAATGTGGACCGCGGTACTCAGCTCCGGAACAACGGTCAACGGACTGCTCGTCAGCAGCACGGATGCCGAAGTTTCTCTCCGCGGCGATGATGCACTCGTCCGCAAATTCCCCAGAACAGACATCGAAGAACTGGTCAAACAGAAGATCAGCCTGATGCCGGCCGATCTGCAGAAGACCATGACCAGCCAGGAACTGGCAGATGTCGTGGAATACATGCAGGGGCTGAAGAAAAAGCAGGTGCCATAATGCTCTCAGGTCCGTTCCGCAGCTTCTCACGGATGTCCTGTACCACTCGCAGTAGGCTGCTGCGAGTGGTACTTTTCTGCTCCGGACTCTTACTCACCACTGCCGGCAGTCCACCGCAGGTCCTCGCCCGAACCGCTGCAGCCGCCGCGGTGCAGGATCCACCCGCAGTTGCTCCGGATCAGAAAGAAACTGAGGAACGCGAACTGCTGCGGCAGGTTCAGGAAACCGAACAGTTGCTGTCCGATAAAAAGTGGCTGGAAGCGGCTGAGCAGTTCGAAGCTGCCTGGGAGCTGGCTGCAGCCAGCAGCGATCCGGTGCTGGAAAAACGCGGAGCCGACGTGCGACAGCTGGCCCCGGGACAGACAGATGTCGTTGCCGGAGGAAGAGCTCGGCTCGAACTGCTGTTCCGCAGTGCAGCGCCCGAGTTTCGCACGGAATACTCACGACAGTTCGAAGCCGCTGCCCAGCAGAAAATGCAGCCGGCCATCGTCAGCGGAAACTCCGATCTGCTCCGCCGCATGGCACTCCGCTTTCAGTTCACTCAGGCCGGACGTAATGGCCTGAAAACTCTGGCACGCCTGTTCGCCGATCGCGGGGACTTCGTCGAAGCAGCGGTGCTGCTGGAACGCACCCGACTGGCCGAAGATGACTCCGCCCGACTGCTGCTGCAGACCGCATGGTGTTACGCCATGGCCGGACTCAGACAGGACGCCGCTGATCTCAGTCAGCTCGCACGCAGCGAAAACTTCGCACCCGCAGTCATCGCCGATCCTGTCGCACGCTCCCTGCAGGCCGATATCGAACGACTGCTCACATCTCCGCTGGCCTCCGGCACCTCCGCTGAAGGCTGGAGACAGCCCAACGGCAATTACCGCCGCACCGGACTCCAGAATCTGTCTGCACCCCGACTTCGCAACGCACAGACAGCCAGCCTGTTCGAGGTCACTGATGTCCTGTACGCCGAACAACTGAATCCGCCGCTGGCAGCACTCACAGAATACTTCGGCACACAGCACCTGCAGGACCTGAAACTGAACAATACTGCTGTTCCGGCCACCGGCATCCTGGTCGCCGGTGAACTGTACTACGTCCGAACTCCCATCGGAGTCCAGGCCCGCAGTCTGCAAACCGGCGAGCTTGTCTGGGAAGTCGTGCGTCCCGATCGCCCGCTGCGCACCCTGCTCAGCCCCCCGCAGCCAGCCGATGCCGCCAGCGTCGAATTGCAGCTCTCACGACAAATCATCGCCGGACTGTACTACCAGCTGATCCGCACCACGACCTGCGGACAAATGGCTGTCAGTGGCAGTACTCTCTACACACTTGAAGAAAACACCTCTGCTGTCAATGGACTGGGAGCTGTTCGAGGCCTCAATGATTCCGCTGTGCCGCAGCTGCCGACAAATTATCTGCGGGCGTATGATGCACAGACCGGAGTTTTCCTGTGGCAGGCCGGAGGACAAACGCAGGACGCCAACCCACTCAATCGCGGTCAGGCCAACCTGCTGGCCGGCTACTACTTCCTCGGAGCACCGCTGATCCTCGGAAATCGTATCTATGTACTCGCGGAAAACAGCGAAGGCATTCACCTGATCAGGCTTGGTGAACCACAGCCGGGACGCCCGGATGCCAACCCCACAATCCTCGCCTCACAACTGCTGACGCTGCCCGAAAACCCGCTCAGCCTGCATCCGCTCAGAAAACACGCCGGACTCACTCCGTCATTCGCTCAGGGACTGCTGATCTGCCCGCTGTGCGATGATCGCGTCGTTGCAGTCGCCGCAGAAGATCTCAGCATTCGCTGGATGTTTCGTTACAGCGGTATCGTGCAGCGAGCGGAATTCGGAGGCCCGGATCTGGTGCTCCGCGGCTCCATGGATCTGATTTCCGCATCCGCCGTCGATCGTCAGAATCGCTGGATCGATTTCCTCCCGCGGATCGCAAAGGATCGGGTCCTCATCACGCCGCGCGATGCAGACCAGATGTTCTGCCTGAATCTCACGGATGGACGGCAGCTCTGGACCCGCCCCCGTGGCACTTTCCATGCCATCGCCGGCGTATCCGATGAACGAGTCGTGCTGATCGGCAATCGCTCGGCCGCCGCCGTCAGCCTGAAGACCGGGGAATCACTCTGGAACACCGAACTGCGACACGGTGTGACCAGCGGCACCTGCAGTTTCGATGGCACCGTCCTGCAGATCCCCACAAACGCGCCGGCCATCGTCACTCTCGACACTCGCAGCGGACGCGAACTTGTGGCCCTCGCATGGCCCGGTCCTGAACTGCCCGGAAATCTGCTCTCAACACCCGGTGGACTCCTGTCCGCCGGCCTGACCACCATCACCAGATTGCCAGCCGGCGACGGCGAACCACTGCCGTCAGAACAGGCCGCCGAATTCCTCGTTCAGGGACGGCGGGATGATGCCCGCAAACTGCTCGAAGAACACCTCGCGCTGCAGCCGGATGACGGTCCCGCCAGAATCATGCTGATCGACCTGCTCCTTGAAGTACTCCGGTCCGATTACACCAGCAATCGCGCAATCGTTCAACAACTCCGAAATCTGCTTGCTCAATCATCACGTGATCTTGAACTGGCACCCATGCTGCACTCGCTGCTGACAATGGGACCGGCCGACGCCGTCGTGCTCGGCGAACAGCTCAGAGCCTCCAGTCGCCGACAGCGACAGGAACTGAGCGAAATCATCGCCCGCGGAGAACCCTTCGCTGCATCACTGCCGTTCCCGGAATTCCTGAACCAGGTTCGTGAACGACTGCCACTGCTCGCCGCTGCCAGCACCGCTGCTTCTGCCGCCGGCAGTGTCGAACGCAGTGAAGCCGATGTGCTGGCCGGAGTCCTGCAGCGCGGACTCGAATCCAGGTCGCCTCGCGAACGCAGCCAGATTCAGCAGATGCTGACTTCCGCGGCAGCCGCAGTCGCCGCCGGACTGCCGAACACCCGCGACAGACTCGCGTTTGCTCAGCTGCTCATTCGAGGTGGACTGCCGCAGACGGCCGCAGAACTGCTCAACGATCCCTCACTGAAATGGGATGCCGCTGAAATCCGAGTGACTCTCAATATGGCTCTGCTGGAGTCCGCCCGACAGACCGGAGCAGCTGCCCGGCAGGCAACACAGCAACTGCTCGCCAACTGGCAGGCAGCAAACGCACACTGGCAGGCCTCGACATGGCTCCAGGATCTGCAGCTTTGGCAAAAAGACACTCCAAACGCCACCGGCTGGCAGCCCGCAGGACCGGACGAACAGCAGGCCATGCTGCAGCTGGCTGCCGCGGAATTCCCGGCACTGCTGCAGGCACCGGATTCCCCATGGCAGGGAACTGTCACCGCTGAACCATCGGACGACCGCACCATGCTGCCCGTCCGTGAATTCGCTTCCACCATCCCGCACCGCGCCATCCCGATCTTCGGTCACAGTGGCCTCTATCGCGGCTGGAGACTCATGTGGGTGCAGCCCGGTGACCGCGTCGCCGCCTATGACCCGCACGGAAAAATACGTTGGGTTTTCAAGCCACTGGGAGTGCAGGCCGCTGATTACCAGGGGTACCGACCAGACTCCTGGGCCTTCACCTCCGGCGACCTCATCGTGCTCTGTCTGCCTGGACTGCTGCTGGCAGTGGATGGAATCCACATCGGCCCGGATGGCGGACCTCAGGTGCTCTGGCAGAAACTGGCAGAACCGCAAAGTCAGACCGAAGACCCCGATAACCCGGACCCTCGCGACTTTATCCCCCCGGAAAACCGCGTCGAATCCTTCGCCTGGAATCCCGGTGGTCACTTCCCGGTCGGACCTGTGTCGGCGTTTGGAGTCCCCGTGATCAGCAATCGACGCCTGTCCATGCTGAACCCTCGCACGGGACAGCGACTCTGGGCCTGCGACAGCATTCCTCCCGATGCCCGACTGCTCACCGTCGGCAGCCGACTGCTCATCCTGTCCGAATCTGCCCGCACAATCGATGTACGCTCTCAGATCGATGGCGAACTGCTCGAAACAACCGGACTGCCGGACTGGTGGGCCGAAGCCAATGCCAATGTCGGCAGCTCGGTTGAGGATATCGAAGTGGAACCCGGCAGCGAGACGCTGTGGCGAGTCGATGTGCAGGATCACTGCTGCATCCTGTTTCGACTGACCGCCGGCTCCGCAGTCCTTGAATCCCGCGATCTGCTGCGGAATCAGCCGGTCTGGTCCCTGCCACTGCCCCAGCGCACCGTCTTCAGCAATCCTCAGGATGGAATCATTGCGGTGCTGTGCGAGGGCCAGCGACTGCTGCTGGTCCGCTGCGATACCGGCCGAATCCTCACCGATCTGCAGGTGCAGCCCATTCCACGACCACGACAGCTGCACCTGCAGCAGGCCCAGGGAAAACTCCTCGTCCTCCCGGAAGCCCGCTCCGAAGAAGATCCCTCCATGGACTTCTTCAATCCGCTGATCGATGCAGTCCATGTGCACGGTGCCATCTGGGCTATCGACCAGCAGTCCCTGCAGCTGGCATGGCAGCAACCCGTCACACATCGACAGGTCCGCGGACTCACCAGCACACAGGCCAGACCACTGCTGTCCACCAGCCCGCTGCTGGTTTTGCTGTCACGCAATCGCACACCAAAACCCGGCGGTGGTTTCTCCGTGCCCGTAGGCGCACAGGTGCTGGATGTACAAACCGGACGACTGCTTTACGAAGATGACAGCACCGGACTGACACAAAATGAACTCTGGCTCAGCCCCAACCCGGAAAATAACCGGATCTGCCTCAGCTTCGACCGACGCATCGTCATCTTCCAGTGGAAACAGGAGCCGCCGGCGGCCGGAACAAATCAATGAGCAGTCGTCGTCCGGACAAACTCAGCGACAGCCAGTGCAAGCCGCCACACCCCTCAGCCAGCACCACCATCTCAGACAGACAACTGACGGTCCGCACCAGGCACCGTCATATGTGCAGGCACTCACACCCGCGGACTACCGTCCGCGGCTCGCCTGACCACTGTCTGTTTCCCTGCGCAGCTACGCATCAGACCAACGGCCTGCAGGCCACCGATGCGACCGAGCCGTTACTGAGATTGCACACGAAACTGACACAAAAAAACAACCGGCCACTCTGCGATTATCCGTGAAAATCCGTGTCAATCCGTGGCGAAAAAAACGTCTGTGGCACGCCTCGCAGCATGCCCTGACCCGGCACACCGTCACCACTCAGCCAAACAGCTGAGCAATCGGTGTCCCATGGTCCGTAATCGGAACCGGACGATCTCCGTCGTACAGCTCCTTCGCCGGATCAATGCCCAGCGCTGCAAAAATCGTGGCATGCAGATCCGGCACACTCACCGGCTGCTCAACCACGCGGCGACTGAATTCGTCTGTCAGACCGATCACCTGACCAGTCTTCAGGCCGCCACCAAATATTGGCACACTGAACACAGCACCCTGATGGCCGCGTCCGCCACCACCGTCAAACTCCGGAGGACGACCGAATTCCGTTGCCACAACCACCAGTGTCGAATCCAGCAGACTGCGCGATTCCAGATCGTCAATCAGCGCCGACAGCGCTTTATCCAGCTCCTGAATCAGCACATGCTGATTCAGTTGACCGTCATTATGAGTATCCCAGCCGGTACCATTGATGAAGTTCAGATTGAAGGCCACTTCCACAAATTTCACACCGTTTTGCACCAGTCGCCGAGCCAGCAGGCAACGCTGCCCGAATTCACTGCCATAGGCCGCTCTGAGATCCGCGGATTCCTGCTGCAGATCAAACACTGACGCAAACTGCGGGCCAGCCAGCACCTCACCCTGAATGCCCGCATCAACGTAGTCTTCAACGTCCCGAAAGCCACTGTAACGAGCTCGAAAGCTGTCTCGCATGCCCTGCAGCAAACGCTGCCTGCGACTCAGTCGCGCTGCCGTCACATCCAGCGGACGACGCAATCCCGCCGGACCACTGGCCGTGTCAATCAGATAAATGTAGTTGTGCTTCGCCCCCAGAAAACCGGAACCCCTCGTGGCACTCGGATAACCCATCACAACATACGACGGAACTTTGCTTTGAGCATCGCCGAGCTCATGCGAGACGATCGAACCGATCGATGGGTAAATCGTGGTCCCCGTCGGCGGTCGGCCGATATGCATGCGATTCACCGCCGCAGCATGCTCGTCAATCACATCATGACTGACCGATCGAATGATGCAGCCGCGATCCAGACGCGCTGCCATCGCCGGCAAATGACAACACACCTGCACATCGCGGATTGCCGTCGGAATGGATGAGTAGGCCGAACCCGGCTTCCGCGCTCCCTGCGTCGGATCACCTAAACCCTTGGGATCCCACGTGTCAATCTGTGCCGCACCGCCACCCAGCCAGATAAAGATGCAGGAAGTGGCTTTCCCGCGAGGCCTCACGGCAGCCAGGCCTGCCCTCGAATACGCCGCAGTTGCCGCGAATGAGGCTGATGTCAGAACCGATCGACGCGAGACACTGGCAGCCATGGCAGACACGTCCTTCACCAACAAAAACCGCAGCAGATCCCGGCAAACTGTCGCCACATGCGTGCAGGACCCTGCGAAGATGATAGAACAGCGGGCCGGCATTTGATATACGCCTCACTACTGCCGACATGCATTTTTCAGTCAAACCGGTTCGCCGGAACGGAGTTTTCGCAATGCAGTGGATCGACCGCACCCGCATGGCCTCACAGGTGCTTGCCGGAACCTTCCTCAACCTCGGATCCTCAGCCGCCGTCGAAATCGCCGCTGGTACCGGTTTCGACTGGGTTTTGCTGGACTGCGAACACGGTTCGGGATCCTGGGGCGACCTGCGGGCACAGTTGCTGGCTGTTCGAGGAACCCCGGCTGCTCCGATCGTCCGAATTCGCTCACTGAATGCCGATGACGTCAAATTTGTGCTCGACAGCGGTGCCGCAGGCATCATGTTTCCCTACGTCGCCGATGCCGGCGAAGCCGCAAAAGCCGTGAGCCTCATGAAGTATCCGCCGCAGGGAGTCCGCGGCGTGGCACAGGTCATCCGAGCCACCGACTACGGACGCAACTGGCAGTCCTACCTCCAGCAGGCAAACGAAAAAACACTTGTGATCGTGCAGATTGAAACACCTCAGGCCGCTGCACAGGCCGACGCCATCGCGGCGGTGCCCGGAGTCGACGTGCTGTTCGTCGGGCCCATGGACCTGTCCGTCAACATGGGACACCCCGGAGACTTCTCGCAGCCCGCTTTCATTCAAAACCTGCAAGCTGTCGTGCAGGCCTGCGAAAAATACGGAAAAACCGCCGGAATTCTCAGCCGGCCCGAACTTGTGGAGCAGCACAAAGCACTCGGATTTCGCTTCATCGCACTGGGGTCAGACTCCGCAGCCGTCGCCGCCGCCATGACTCAGAATCTCGCCGCACTGCGACGACAGGGACCGGTCGCAAACTCCTGAGCTCCCACAAACTCTCGCGGCTTTTCCCAAACAGCCCCGCCCGCGAGAAAATCCGAAGAAACCCCGCCAAAGATCCCGAAAATCCTGTTTTTTCCCATCAAACCGGCCGTTCTCCCACTGACTTCCGCCAGCAGTCTGGCACTGTTCAGCAAACCGAGCCGAGTCTCGGATTGACTTCAGAAACTCCGACGGTATGCTACGGGATTCTCCGGGTGTGAATTCCGCAGATTTTCAGAGGTTTTGGTTTTCCATGGGACGCACTGAACGACAAAGAGAAATCGCTCGCCGCCGCAAACGCAAGACTGGTCTGGCAAAGGTTCGCGAGCGTTTTGCTGCATCCAAGAACGAAGGCGAAAAAGCACAACTGCTCGCCAAGGCTCGTCGTATGAGCCCGTTTATCGAACTCGAATAGTTCGCAGCAATAACACGGCATTGCAGGCAGGCAGCATCGTGAAAGTGATGCCTGCCTGTGCGTACCTGCAGACCCACTTGCAGGCAACCGCCCGAATCATACATCCTTCAGCAGACAGCAGCACCCGCGTCTTTTCGAAGCCGCGGGTGTTTTTTTGCGCTCACGCCGGCACAATCCCATTGGCTTCAGCTCCCCGATCACTGCCACTGCAAGATCATTTCGCAAAAATTTTCAGATCTCATCCCTGCAGACTCGCCACAGCACCCGAAAACGCCATCTGTCGGCACTCCACACCAGCTGCACTCCACACGGACTGCCATCGCACCCCCCGGAAAACATGCGTTTTCTGCCTGATGAAAAGTCTGGTTTCGGCTGTTGGTGCAGTGCTGTCTGCGAGATCGGCAGCGAGTGCCGAAGCCCTCCAGGCCTGACAGATTCACCGAAAATATTCGGCCTGCCTTCGCTTCCATCGTATTGACGGTTCCGAATTGCCCCCGGTATCAACCACCCCCAATCGTCCCGTCATCGCGCAGGAATTCTGTGCGG
>SXGQ01023731.1_pt1 | contig 18125 bp, 15 predicted proteins | sample 3178371 | NCBI WGS metagenome assembly SXGQ01 (sample SAMN11356859, study PRJNA531348) | freshwater metagenome | isolation source: freshwater sample F1-20 | place: China: Fuxian Lake, Yuxi | collected 2017-12-25 | reverse complement strand
TTTATATTCTAGGAAAATATAGAAAGAATTCGAGATTTACTTATTTTGTGGTAAATCTTTTGCGGTTATGTATTCCGAGTTTTGTTTATCGAATTCGCAGAGTATGGCTACTTGGTCGTTGCCAAGGCGAAGTCGCTCAACGACTGCAACTGCGCGCGAATTATTACTGTCAATTGGATCAATCTTGCCAGTTGGGGCCGTCAGCAACTCCGTTTCGTTTCAGATTACTCTCAGATGATTCTCGAAACTATCAATTTGATTTTCTTCAGTACATGCGTTATTGGAGGAGAAATTATCCTGTTCAGTTTCGATTTAATGACAATACGCATTTGTCCGAATTCCCAATATTTACCAAAGCCAGGGCGATTGAAGGGGATGTTCGTAATTTAGTGGTTTTCAATTTGAATAAAGTTCGGCACTTTGATTTTGTGAATGATCGAATTTCTTACCAATCTAAAAAAGACCAAGTTGTGTGGCGTGGCCCTGGGTATCAGCCTTGGCGTGTTGGATTTTTAAATCGTTGGTTCGGTCATCCAAGGTGTGATATTGGCCGTACTGACAAAAATTCAGATGGGATTCATCATCGTAAGCCTTGGTTGAGTGTCGCGGATCAATTGAAAAATAAGTTTGTTGTTTCGATTGAAGGTGGTGATGTGGCTACAAATCTAAAATGGATCATGTCCTCCAACTCCCTATGTTTTATGACGCGCCCAACCAAAGAGACTTGGTTTATGGAAGGGCTTCTGAAAGCGGATCACCATTATGTCATGCTTAAGAATGACTACTCAGATTTGATTGAAAAGATGGATTATTACTTGGCTCATGAAGAAGAAGCGTTGGCAATCATTCAAAATGCGCATGCGTGGGTGGCCCAATTTAAAAATCAGCGTGATGAGGAAATAGTTTCTCTATTGGTGTTGCAGAAATATTTTAAAATGACCGGCAGTATTGCCAAATAAAAAAACGAGCCACCTCTAAGGCGGCTCGTTTTCATTTGTATTCTAAAATTATTTACTTAATCAAAAACGAATCGCGCTTCTTGCCGGCTTTGATCTCGTCGGCCATCCAACGGGGAGTCTTGCCACGGCCCGACCAGGTCGCGCCGCTCTTGGCGTGCTTGTATTTTGGCTTTACAACGCTGCGCTTGTCGTTGCCCACGCTCTTGGCTGGAGCCTTTGTAACTTTTGATTTAGTAGCTGCCGCCTTACTTTCACTCATGGACTTACGTGCACTGGTGTACGCCGCAACACCAGCGGCGCCTAGATCATGCAGGCTCAGCTGATACTCAGCCATTTTGCTTTGAATTGCCTTTTTTACATGGGCAATTTCTTCCTTGCGAATCTTGTTGGCGGTGGCAGTCATTTGCGCAATGTCATTCATAAGTTGTTTGTAGGATTTTTTCATAGACGTCGATTATATACAGGTGATATTAATATGTCAACTATTCTGCGATTATTTTTTTGTAAATATGATAATTGAAGATTATTGTTGGGTATTTATCATTCTTGATCGGTTATACCGTGAAGTAAATTGATTCCAGATTGACTAGGATTGCACAGTAATGCTTCTTTTAACGCTCCTGATTCATTTGCTTTTGGTATTTCAAGTTCCTGTTCTATCTGGATTTGTGGAACAGCCGGCTACTCTGACTACGACCACGGGTGTAATACATGGAACACTTGATCTGCCAACCGGTGGCGGGCCCATTCCGGTCGCTCTTATTATTGCTGGATCTGGGCCAACTGACCGAGATGGCAACAGCACCATGCTTCCGGGCAAGAATAATTCCCTGAAAATGCTTGCTCAGTCTTTGGCGGCTTCGAATATCGCCTCGCTACGCTTTGACAAGCGGGGCATTGCTGCCAGCGCCGCCGCAGGTCCCAAAGAAGCGGATCTTCGATTTGAAAACTATGTGGATGATGCCGCAGCATGGGTGGAACTACTTCGCCATGACAAACGTTTTTCAACTATTACCATCATTGGCCACAGTGAAGGGGCGCTGATTGGCGCCATCGCGGCAGCCCGAACCCATCCCAATGCTTTTATTTCCGTAGCGGGAGTGGGTCGTTCTGCGGGATTGGTTCTGCGAGAGCAAATGAATGGCAAGTTGCCTGCGCAACTCTTTCAAGCCAACGAAATGATTTTGCGTGAGCTAGAGGCTGGTCGAACCACGGAAGATGTTCCTCCCGCGCTGAAATCGTTGTATCGCGCTTCTGTACAGCCGTATTTAATTTCTTGGTTCAAATATAATCCCGCAGAAATCGTGGCGTCGATCAAGGAACCATTTTTGATTTGCCAAGGCGCCACGGATATTCAAGTTGCAGTTGAAGAGGCAGAGGCCCTTAAAAAAGCCGCACCTGCCGCGAAGCTAGTCATCATTGGGGGTATGAACCATGTGCTTAAAACTGTTTCGGACGAACCACTAAAGCAGACCGCGTCATATTCCGATCCAGCGTTGCCGATCAACGCGGAGTTGATAAAAAACATTATCGAGTTTGTGCCGCGCCAGAAGTAAGTCGCACGCTTAACTTTTTCACCACCGCATGTCGCGGGCAACTCACAAGATGGTCATTCGTCATGCCCACGGCTTGCATGAACGCATAGCAAATGGTCGGACCGCAGAATTTAAAGCCCACTTTTTTTAAGGCCTTGGCCATGGCGCGGCTCGCTTCTGACTCTGTTGGAATATCACGCTTTTGTTTGAAACGATTCTGTTGAGTGCGATGATTGGTGTGCTGCCACAGAAAATCGCGGAATGAGCCTTTGCCACCCTCCATAATCTTCAGCCACACTTGTGCGTTGCCAATCGCGCTTTGAATTTTACTTTTACTGCGAATAATCCCAGCGTTGACAAGCAAGCGCTTCATATCGCGCGCGTTAAATTTGGCCATGCGATGTGGATCAAAGTTGTGAAACGCCTCTCGAAACGCCTCCCGCTTTTTCAAGACGGTAATCCACGAAAGTCCGGCTTGAAAACCATCAAGCACAAGTTTTTCAAACAACGCTCGGTCATTCAGTTCAGGCACGCCCCATTCCTTGTCGTGATATGCGACATAGATCGGATCAACTCCACACCACCAGCAACGTTGCTTTAATTTTGACATGGAATACTGCGTTTCAATGAAATGAGTGTTGGGGAGGATTGAGATTTCATAAAGATTTAATTTGCATACGCGAAGTCCTACGCGTTGATATTCACTTAAGAATAAAATTTATTGCGTGTGCGCGACAATCAGCGAATATGGAGGCATTTCTAAGCTTCCAATAGCGGTACGTAATGTTGCCACGCCCGCATTTTTTGAATCAACAACGATCGCCCATGTGCCCGCAGGAAGATTCACGGATTGGGATTTGGGTTCTCCGTTGTAGGCGACAAAAATAGAGCGCCAAGGATCTCCCGAGGAACTGCCATTGATAGTAAATGACACTGTGTTTGGATTGGCGAAAAATGTGATCGATTTTCGAACCATCGCGTCGTCGCTCATGCGAAATGCCGCGTGGGCTTTGCGAAGTGCGATCAACCCGCGCACATATTCAAACACGTCGCGATATTCCAGCTTTCGTTTCCAGTCCAAGGCGTTGACTTCATCGCCAGAGTTGTAGGAATTATTGTTTCCGTTTTTGCTGCGACAGAAATCACTGCCTTCATCAATGAATGCAATGCCTTGGCTCGTCAACACAATGCCCAATGCAAGTTTTTGCATCGCGCGCCGCGTGGCCTCGCTTTCTTTTGCCGCAACCTTAAGCAACTTGTCCCACAATGTGAGATTGTCGTGGGCCGAAACATAGTTCACGGTTTCAGTGGGTTCACTGGTGAAGTCATCAATCGCGCCAACGACACCACGCTGAATGGCGGCGACGTCTCCGCCAGGACCGGTCGCAAAACCAGTTGAATTTCCATCCAAATCGCCGCGAATGGCGTTGCGGATATTGTCATTGAACACCGCCATGCGCATTCCTTTTTGCGCGCCTTTACCAAAGTGCGTTTCGCCACCACCTGTCCAAGGTTCTCCATACAGAGTGATGTCGGGCTTGATGGCGATCATTCGATCGCAAATTGCGCGCACTGTTTGTGGATAGTTCGTTCCAAGCAAATCAAAACGAAATCCATCCACTTTAAAATTATCTACCCAATATGCAAGGCTGTCCACAATGAACTTGCGCACCATTGGACGCTCGTCAGCGATCGCATTGCCAACACCAGTGTCATTCATCAATCGACCATCATCGCTGAAGCGGTGAAAGTAGTACGGCACTGTTTGATCAAATGGTGACGACGCGCCCGTGCTTGAAGTGTGGTTGTAGACCACATCAAGAATGACTCGAATCTTATTGGCGTGCAAGTCTTGAATCATGCGCTTGACGTCGCGTATGGGTTGCAATGGATCACTGGCGTTGCTTGCGTAGTTCGATTCCGCAACATTGAAGAACGCGGTCCAGTAGCCCCAGTTGTATTCCTTGGCCTCGGCCGTGAAATCTTCTATGGGAAGTAGATGCACCGCGGTCACGCCAAGATCTTGCAAATGCGAAATGCCACTGCTCATTGCGCTATTTTTGGCGGGGTTTTCATGCGTTAAGCCTAAATACGTCCCGCGTATTTCAGGTGGGCAACTTATATCGGTTGCAGAAAAATCGCGCACATGCACTTCATAAATAATTTCATCCGTTGGGTGTTTGAGCGCTGGCGCCGTGGTAGTGTCCCAATCTTTGGGATTCAGTCGATTCAAATCCGCCACGACAGAAAATGCGCCATCAGCTGTAGCGGCGAAAGTATGGATGTCTGGAACTTCACGACGCTCGCCATAACTGTCAAATTGATATCGATACAACTTGCCTTGAAGATCTCCTGGCACTTCAATGCTCCACAAACCTTTTTCACCCCGCTGTAACTTCAGCCCTCTCGACGTTTGTTTTGCATCAACACTGTCATAGAAAAGAAGTTGCACGCCGCTACTGACCGGCGACCATGTTTGAAAAATTGTTTTGCCTGGCGTGCAAAAAGCGCCCAGCGTGGCTTGCAGCGGACTGAAGCGTTCTTGATCAAGAATATTGCGCGCGTAAATAGGAGTGGACTTGACTCCAGGAGTTTCCAGTTGCAGCGCAGCGATATCGAGATCGGCGACCGGTTTGGCAAGTTGAATTGTGTACATGGCACGTGAGGAAAGTGATTTTTGAATTTGCAAAAATCCTTTGATTTTGTGCTTGATTTCAACGTTTCCACGTTGCGTGATCTGGGACTTTTGTATTTGCTCTTTGTTGAGCGGGGCGGTGGTAACCACAGTGATCTGATTGTCCGTGTCTAGAAACGCGCCAAGCACCCGAATGGCAAGATCGATATCGTTTGGATTTGTATAAACGCGATCATCGCCAGCCACCAACCAAATTTCTTGCGCGTCACCCGTGTCGAACGTGATCGTGCGATCGTGATCAGTATCTTTTTGCTCCCATTCACCTAGGCGAATGATGAAGCCCGCACCCTTGGGCTTTTCCTTAAATGGAATCACCGCATAGCGGCCAAAGGCATCTTTGCCCGTAAATGGATATGCCGCGCCTTCACCACCCTCTGGCCAGCACCACGCGTTCCACCGATCATAATTTTTGTCCGCGCGCGCGTAGTGAACAACTAGCAACGCTTTGGCGGCCATGTTCTTGGCCTTGAGCGATTGCGCAACGCGCGGAGATTGTGTTTCTTGTGCGCCATGTGTGGCGCTCAATGTTTCGCTGGTTGTGTCAGCGACTGCGCTGGCAACACAGAGCGCAAGTACGGCCGCGGATACGCAATAAGCAAGCATTCGGACAAAGTTGATTTTGAGTGGCACGTGGTGACTCGCCTGAAAGAAAGTTTGAATGGGTTTCACGCTTCTACGTTACGAAGAGGGGCGATTGAATACAACAACAAAATGGCACACTCTTGATGAATTACGTGTGCGACCGCTTTCGCGCGCGGAAACTTTCGCGCTTGGTAACAGCGGGGCGTGTTCCAGATGGAACAGGTCTGTGACCAAGTTCCTGATACGCCACACGAAATGGTTCAAGCGTTGTTTTATCAAGAAAAATATCCAAGTGCTTTTGTACATCAACCAATTCTTGATGCATGGCGCAGGGAGCGCCAGCGCCGCAGACACCACCACCAAACGGACAGTTGTTGCTTGGATCGCTGCGCTCGAATAATTCAAAAATATCTCGAAGCGCAATTTGCTTGGGTGGCCGCGCAAGTGCATACCCGCCACCAGGTCCACGTGATCCATCAACAATACCAGCCTTAGAAAGCACAGAAAGAATTTTCGCAACCGAAGGTGGTTGCAAGCCGCGAGCTTCTGCAATTTCAGCGGCGTTCAGGCGAGTCTTGCCGCCGTCAAAAACTTCAGCTAGACGACTGGCACAACCTATGGCGCATTCTGTTTGTTTTCCGTACACGTGATCTCCTGTGTGAATACTATACAAACGGCTCTGTATTTCGTGAGCATGACTTGCGCCAGTCCTTGTATAAAAATGAAATGATCATTGATGACAATAATTGAAAAAACTTGCAGATTTGCAGCATTCTTATTTTTTTCATCGGCGTTGTCCGCGTGTGTTTCAACCACCGCCGTGGAAAAACCTGCGGTACGCGTGGCGGTGCGGCAGGACAATACGTGCGTTTTTCTTGGCGATGGCACGCCCACAACTTGGGGCGCCATGGTTGGCGCGCTTGCCCATTGCGATGCTGTATTTATTGGCGAGACGCATGACGATGCATATGGGCATGCGTTGGAGGCGCAACTTGTTGGGGAGTTGATTGCCGGTTGGCATGGAGGCGCGCTGAGCATTGAAATGTTGGAGCGCGATGAGCAGACCGTGACGGATCAATGGCTCGCTGGCACAATTGATTCACATCAACTGGCCGAGCAAACCAAAAGTGAAAGCTGGGCGGGTAAAAATTCTTGGGTGGAGTGGTACCAACCTGTCTTGGATGCCGCGAAAGTAAACGGCGGTGTTGTGATTGCGGCCAATGCGCCGCGCAAATATGTGCGCATGGTTTCCAAGGATGGAATGAAGGCGTTGCCGCCCGTCATCAGCGAGGAGCGCGCGTTGTTTGACACGCCGTCGGTGAAGCACCCTGAATACCGCGAAGATTTACGCGCGATCATGGTTGAAATGCGCGAAGAGGATGGGAAGCCAACACCTATTGTTTCCGACGAGGACTTGGATGGGTTTCTTGCGTCGCAATTGATGTGGGACGCAACCATGGCGCGGTCCGTCGCGAAGGCGCGTGAAAAATTTCACGTCGTGCACATGGCGGGTTGTTTTCATATTGATCGCAGTGGCGCCACGGTGGGGGAGTTCAGGGCGCTTCGACCAGGCGACACGCTGGCAACTGTGTCCTTGATAGCAAGCGACATGTGTGAATTTGATATTCAGAAAGACAAGTCGCGCGCGACATTTGTGGTGTACACCAAGAGTGCGCACCAACATGATTCGGCAAGCCCGTCCAAGTGAGTTGGTGTTCAACCCAATTCAAATGTGGTCACGCCAAAAATATTTTGTAATGGGCGCGGTAGCGGGGGGCCAAACGCCATGCGGGCGCAGCCAAATACCTCTGTGAAACCGTTGTGTTTCACCATTTCAACACCAGATGTGTTGCACTCTGGAACATCAATTTGCACTTGCTGATGTGGCAAGCGCGCCAGCAACGATTGAAAAAGTATGCGCGCAGTTTCGGGATCGTTGGCAAAGAGCGGACCAATTTTGTAGCCCGTTCTGCACGGTCTTGCAACCGCATAGCCAGAGAGATTTCTATTGCGCATGGCGCCAAGAGCGTGGCACGCAGGTTGTGAAATCCATCGCTGTAAAAATTGGAAGCGCGGCGCCATAAAAATTGCTTGATCGAATTGATTGATTTTTTCAAATGCAATGGTGGTGAGATCAACAATATTGACGTTGGTGAAATCACTTTCAGGTGGGACAGGGTTGCCTGAGTTGCGTTGATGAATCAAAGAAGCTTGTGAATCACTGGTGGCAGAGTTCATAAGTGTGCTTTCAGATACCATTACCAGTGGAGTTGTTGATGCATTGTCGCGCGCAGATTCCACTCTTTGAAATCGCAAGTCACGGTGAAGAAAATGGAAGCCGCCTTTGGTATAAAAACTTTGCATGTTGAACACGCCATCCATTTCAATGCGCGCAGGCGAATCAAGCCGCTTGATCAAACGGTCACGTCGAGCGATCCATAATTGATGACCGAAATTGCGCCCTCGAAATTTCGGATGGATAATAAATAAGCCCATAAAGCCGCAGACTCCGCCGTAATTCACAATGGATCCGCCCCCGATCATTTCGCCATTGAACTCCGCCGCTATGAACGCGTCTGGATCGGTCGCCCAAAATATGTCCGCGTCATACAGACCCGGATTCCACCCCTCGTTGGCCGCCCACTCCACAAGGACATCAAGTTCCGTGCGCGTCATGTTGCGAATATGGAGTTGGTCAGTTGTCATGCATTGACTCTGTTGCCAAAGTGAGGCGTTCAGTTTAGTGAATGTCATTCGAAGAAAAGATCAGAAGTATTTTAGATGCCACACGAATCGGTGCCGGAATTCAATTTGTTCCAAGGCATTTTTCCAATGATCGACGCCAGGGCACAAGTTCCAGAAACGCCAGCGAAAGTAAGACCCGCTCCGAAAAATGCCGGAATTGCAATGAAGGCTGGATGAACAAACCATGCGAGCGCGGCGCCCGCAAGCACTCCAAGACCAATCACAATTTGAACTTGGCGCATGGCGCTAATTTTTGAAACTGTTTTATTGAGCACAACAGGAAATTTTTCAGCCTTCCACCCTTCAATGCCGCCAGTCATTGAGCTAATTACCAAACCCGCGCTCGCGAACTCCGCCATCATGCGCGCGGCGTCCGAAGCGCGGCGGCCACTTTTGCAATGCATCACCAAATGTTGGCCCGGTTTCACCATGGCCCGCACTTGGTTTGGATTGAAAGTTGAAAGCGGAGCCAGTTGCGCGCCTTGAATTCGCTCGCGCGCATTCTCATCCGCCTCGCGGACATCAACCAAAATAGCCTCGCCAGAGCCGAGCCATTTTTGAACTTCGCGCGGATGCGAATTGGCTACGGCGCTGTTTATAGATTTGGATGTGTCATGGAATTCGGGGGTTGCTTGCGCCGAAATGTTGTTAGTTGAATTCATGGGTGTCTCCAAAATAAATTTATAGTTGCGCGACGCGCATATCCCAATGCGGAAACCAGTTCATACTTTAACCTGTTGCCATGCGTTGAATCCGCCTGCAAGATTTATGACTTGATACCCATGCTTCTGAAGCAGTGAGCATGCAAGCGATGAGCGACCGCCGCCCAAACAGTTGACCAACACGCGCTGGTTCTTTGGTACTTCTTGAATTCGCGCCAGTAGCCGCGTGTGCGCAATGTTGACAGCGCCAGGAAGATGACCCCCCGCGAATTCTGTTTTTCGCCGCGCATCAAGCACGAATGGGTGCTCACTCACAAGCAATGTTTGCGCCTGCGCGACCGAAACCTCGTCGGTGGAAACAAGCTTTCCACCCTCGGCTTCGTATTGCTTCATGTCGCTTGCCTCAAACCAACCCGCAAAGTTATCAAGGCCAACTCGAATGAGATCGCGCACGACCTCGTCCAATCGTGAGGCTTGAACAATGAGATATATTTTTTCATGCGCATCTATAACTGAGCCCGCGTCCGTGTTGAATGAATTGGAAATACGCAACGTCAGCGCACCAGCGATATGTCCCGCTTTGAAATCGGCCCATGGCCGAGTGTCCACGATGGCGCATGTGCGGCCGTCGATTGATTTCATTTCCGCCGCCGTGATGTGTTGCAACTTTGGGACGCCACCAAGAACTTTTGGCCCCATCTTGTTGTTGCGTTTCATGTTGGCGAAATACAACGGAGGTTCTGGTTGTCCGTCAAGAATAAATTCCACAAATCGCGTTTCGCTTTGGGCGGCCAAGATGGATGGATTGAACATTTTTTCGTAACCAACCGTGGTTTGCGGCACTGCGCCGAGAGATTTTCCACACGAACTTCCCGCTCCGTGACCTGGCCAAACCTGCAAATAATCAGGCCATTTCATGAAATTTCCAACGGTCTGGTACAGCCGATGAGCCGACTCGTCCGCGATGCCCACAAGTCCAGCGGCAGATTCCAAAAGATCGGGTCTGCCCACATCGCCCACAAAGATAAAATCTCCAGTGGCCACGCCCATGGGTTTGTCGGCGCCGCCGCCAATGTCGGTGACCATGAAACTGAGATGCTCAGGCGTGTGGCCTGGCGTGTGAATAGCCTTGAGTTGAATTTTACCAATCATGAATATGTCGCCATCTTTAAGCAACTGATGGTTGTAACTTCCGCCGCCAATTTTTTTGTTGAGCCACTGGTATTTCCAATCGGCGTCGCCTTCGTCACTGACAAAAACTTTCACGCCTTTCTCAGCCAGCTCGCGCGCGCCTGAAATAAAGTCCGCATGGATGTGAGTTTCGGCCACGGCAACAATGCGCAAGCCGTTGGCCGCCGCGACCATTTCATAGCGATCCACATCGCGTTCGGGATCAATCACAATTGCCTCGCCAGTGCGTTGACAACCGATCACATACGCGGCCTCGGCCAATTTATCGTCATACACCATTCGTAAAAACATTTAAAACTCCCTATACGCTCCATCTCCTAAATCGATGAACCGCCAAGTGATTCTAACCTGCATTTTGAAGGTGATTGCATTCCAATAGTTTCAATAAATCAATCTTTAAATTCTCTAATTCAAATACTCAATTCACTTATCATGATCACATTACAGAAAGGATGTGTATGACAACAATTCAAGTATTTGATCCCGCCATGTGTTGCGGCACGGGCGTGTGTGGGGTGGACATCAATCAGCAACTTGTTCATTTTGCCGCGGATGCGCAGTGGGTGAAACAACAAGGCGTGAATGTTGAGCGATTTAATTTAGCGCAGCAACCTATGGCGTTCGCGGAAAATTCCGTCGTAAAAAGTTTTCTTCAGCGTTCGGGACCAGAGGGTTTACCTTTGGTGTTGCTCAACGGAGAGATCGCGCTTGCGGGGCGATATCCAAGTCGTGACGAATTAAAGCGTTGGACCAACTTGCAAGTTGTGCAGGACAAACCCAAAGGTGGCGATTGTTGCGGTGGCAAAGGTTGCTGTTCTTGATGCGCTCAAGCCAAGAATATTTTTGAAGGAGACAAACGTGCTTTTTCTTGATTCTCCTCCGCAATTCATGTTTTTCACCGGCAAGGGCGGCGTGGGAAAAACTTCTCTCGCCTGCGCCACGGCGGTGCGATTGGCGGACCAAGGTTCGCGCGTGTTGTTGGTCAGCACGGATCCGGCTTCCAATGTTGGACAGGTTTTTGGCGTGGCCATTGGCAACCACATCACAGCGATTCCTGGAGTTGTAAATCTCTCGGCGCTGGAAATTGATCCGCCCGCAGCTGCGCAAGCCTATCGGGAACGGATTGTTGGTCCTGTGCGCGGGGTGTTGCCCGAAGCGGTTGTGAAAGGAATCGAGGAGCAACTCTCTGGCGCATGCACCACCGAGGTTGCGGCCTTTGATGAGTTCACATCTCTGCTGACGGATACAGATTTGACCCAGCAATATGACCACATTCTTTTTGACACCGCGCCAACTGGTCACACCATTCGTTTGTTGAAATTGCCTGGGGCATGGAGCGGATTTCTAAAAGAGGGCGGGGGCGAAGCGTCATGCTTGGGTCCTTTGTCTGGCTTGCAAAAGCAGCGCGATCAATACAAGGCCGCGGTGGACGCTCTTGCAAGTCCAACTCTAACGCGCTTGGTGTTGGTGGCGCGCGCGCAAAGTTCAGCATTGCGCGAAGTGTCGCGAACGCATGAGGAATTGGCCGCGATTCACTTTGCGAATCAATATTTGGTGATCAATGGAATTTTGCCGCAGGACGAAGCGTTGAATGATCCATTGGCGGCCGCTGTTGTGCGTCGTGAGCAGCAAGCGTTGGAGAATATGCCAGTGATCTTGCGCGAATTGCCTATCGACCATGTGCCGTTGAAGGCATTCAACTTGGTTGGACTTGCCTCATTGCGAGAATTATTCAAGCCGGGCGCATGCGATCCACCGTGTGCGCCGGTTGTGCTTGCGCAGTTCACCGCGCCAAAACTATCCACCTTGGTCGATGGAATTGAAGTGGACGGCCACGGTTTGGTGATGCTCATGGGCAAGGGTGGCGTTGGCAAAACAACTTTGGCGGCGGCGATCGCCGTGGCGCTTGCTCGCCGCGGCCACAAAGTTCATCTGACGACATCCGATCCCGCGGCGCATCTGTCCGAGACGTTGCATGGCGCTCTTGAAAATTTGCAAGTGAGTCGCATTGATCCCGCTGTGGAAACTGCGCGCTACCAATCGCATGTGATGGAAACCAAGGGGAAGGATTTAGATGAACAAGGTCGAATGATGTTGATGGAAGATTTGCGCTCGCCGTGCACTGAAGAAATAGCGGTATTCAGCGCATTTTCCCGTATTATTCGTGAGGCGGGAAAATGCTTCGTGGTGATGGACACCGCGCCAACGGGCCACACACTTTTGCTGCTTGATGCAACGGGCGCGTATCACCGCGAAATCGCGCGGCAGATGGCGCAATCAAAAATGCATTTCACAACGCCCATGATGCAGTTGCAGGATTCAAAGCAAACCAAAGTTCTGTTGGTGACATTGGCGGAAACCACGCCGGTTCTTGAGGCCGCAAATCTGCAAAAGGACTTGCGCCGAGCAGGGATTGAGCCTTGGGCTTGGATTGTGAATAACAGTTTGGCGTTGGCGCGTCCCGTGTCTCCCTTGTTGCAACAGCGCGCGCGTAACGAGTTGACGCAAATTGAATTAGTCGCGCAAACACACGCCAAGCGCTACGCGGTTGTGCCACTTCAAGCCAATGAGCCAGTTGGATTGGAGATGTTGGAGCAATTCGTGATTGGCACCAAGTGAATTTTGATCAAAAATTGGCTTAGCCACATAAGCATAAATCCACTTTCGTCATTTGGTAGCGTTGCTATGCTCGGAAAATGTATCCAGTTGTAGACAAGTTCCTGTCGTTTCCCACACCAGTGATCGTCATTACTGCGATTGCGCTTTGGTCGTGCGTTGCGGTGATTGTGAATATTTTGGTTGTGCCCATTTTATGCGGGCGCGACGGGAAAAAACTTGTCAAGTTTGAGGCCGAAGTGACGTCGCAAATTGCGCTGGCATTCGGTTTGTTGATTTCCTTCAATGCTGTTTGGATTTGGGATCGCGGCGACCGTGTTCATGCCGCCGTGAATGATGAGGCCGCTGCGTTGACAGCATTGCTGGATGACTGCGAAGGTCTGAGCGACCCCGCGCGGGCGAAAGAGATCCGTAAAACAGTCGCCGTATATACGCGCAATCTTATACAGACAGAATGGCCCAAATTAAGCGGCAAGCCTTTCGCGGTGGTTCGTCCAATTGAAATTACAAAGTTGCGTGAACTTGCAAAAAACAGCGGCGATTCAAATATGGTGGAAGCCGTGAAAGCCGCTGAAAAATTCCGCCAAGTCCGCATCCGCGACGGCATGACGTACATGTCTCCATCGCGTTGGGGCGTTGTGTTTGTGTTGGCAATTTTGCTGCTTATATCCATTGGCGCATTGCACGGTGGAGCGCCGCGCGGACGAAAATTAGCGTTGGCCTTGGTCACGCTCGCCATTGCATTTTGCTTCGCGGTGTTGATTGTGCACGCGCGACCATTTGTTGGGCAGATGGCGCTTCAACCCACGGAACTGCAAGCCATTTTAGTCCGCGCTGAATCGACGCCGTAACCACAGCGAATGATTTCTGAATGACTCATCCGCGTGAGCTGATTGATTGAGATATTATTTTCGCGGCATTTACACAATCTTTCAATTGGATTGATCGCAGGTCGGATTGAGACTCGGCACGCGACTGAATTTGGTACAACTTGCGCATGAATACCACTCGCATTTGCAAATCATTTTTCGCGGCGGCCTTGCTTGTTCCAAACATGATTGCCGCGCCAATATTCGCTCAAGCAAGCGCTCCCGCTGCGCCAGTTTCCGCCGCAACAGCCGCGCCCGCGGCTTCATGGCCCGCGGATGAAGCGGGCTTGAACGCGCTTGCCGCAAAACTTATCAACGGTTGGTTTCAGCAAATCACGGACAAGGACATGAAGGGCGTCATGGCCGCCATGCAACCCACTGTCCAAGTGATCACTTTCGAGGGGGTATTTGATCCCGCAACAAGCATGAGCCACATCAGCAACTTGGGAACCACGGCGCCCAAGGTGAACGATGTGATTGCCACACGTGTGGGCGACGCGTTGGTCGCAACGTGTCTTGTGAAGGCCGATCAAGAAATGAATGGCAAAAAACTTTCTTCAGACGCCATGCCTCGCTTGGGGGTGTGGCAGATTGTTGATGGCGCTTGGAAAATGGCGGCGTGGGCCTCACTCAATTCGCCATCTCCGCGCCCCGCGCCAAACGCGCCAGCGTTTGCCGGAGACGCGGCGTTGAATACTCAAGGCGCAGCGTTGTTAACCAAGTTGTTAATGGCGCAGCATAAAAAAGATTTGCCAACGTTTGACGCCATGTTGGCAACGGGTATGCAAGTTGTGAACTTCAAAGGACAGAAAGTCCGCGACGACATGATCAAGGGCGCGAAGATGGCGACCACTGAGTTGCCTGTGATCGCAGACGCTCGCGCCACCAAGTGCGGCGATCTTTTGGTGGTGACATGCAATCTCACCATGGGACAGAAAGTGGGTTGGGCCACTTTGCCCGCGAATCCAGCGCCATTTTTGGCTGTCTTCCAAGGTTCAGGCGACGGGGCAAAAGTGATCGCTCTAGCCAACACCAACAAGGAAAAATAAATTTACGCTTGGGTTGTTGATGGCTGGGATTCGCCCGCCATCATTTGCAAGAACAGTTCGACCGCTTTGGGATCAAAATGCGTTCCTGATTCCTCGCGCATGTACTCGATGATTTTTTCCTGGGGCCATGCCTTGCGGTAAGGGCGGTCGGACGAGAGCGCGTCAAACACATCGATCACGGCGAAGATGCGCGCGACCAATGGAATTTGTTCGCCTTTGAGTCCGCGGGGATAGCCAGTGCCGTCCCAGCGTTCGTGATGGCAAAATGGAATATCAAGCGCCGATCGCAAGTATTCAATAGGAGTCAGCATGTCATGCGCGATTTGTGGATGTTTACGCATGATCACCCATTCAGCTTCTGTCAGTGGTCCTGGTTTGTGTAAGATATGGTCGGGCACGCCCATTTTTCCAATGTCATGCAGAAGCGCGCTGCGTCGAACATTGATCAGTTCGGTTTCTGACATTCCCATCAAGCGCGCAAGTTCCACGGTGAGCAGCGTCACGCGCCGAGAATGATCCGCGGTTTCGCAATCGCGCAAATCCAGTCCATGCACCCAGCCCTTCAATGTGGCCTCGTAAGCTTCTTGCAATTCACGGTGCGCCTGCAACAAATCAGCTTGTTGCTTCATTAACTTTCGATAGCGATTCAATCGAACAATGGTGTTCACGCGCGCGCGAATTTCCAAGCGATCGATCGGCTTGGTAATAAAATCGTCTGCGCCCGCCTCAATGCCTTCAATTCGCGACGCCTTGTCGTCGAGCGCCGTGGTGATGACCACTGGCACGTCGGTTAAAATTGGATCCGCGCGAAGTCTGCGGCACACTTCAAATCCATCAATGCCCGGCATATTCACCTCGAGCAAAATAAGATCTGGCGGCAGCACGCTGGCTTGCTTCAGTGCGGCAAATCCGCTGTCGCTGAAGTGCAGGTTGTGACCCAATCCAGTCAGTAGCGCCTCTAATGTTTCACGACCGCGTGAGTCGTCATCCACAATTAAAATATTTGCTGTTGTGGTCATGGCGTATTTTTTTTAGCGCGTTTCGTCTTTGGTCAAGTGGGTATGAATGGTCTTCACGAGTTGTTTCATGTTCACAGGCTTGCTGAGATAGTCGTTGGCGCCAACAGCGATGCAACGTTCGCGGTCGCCCACCATGGCGCGCGAAGTCAACGCAATGATAGGCATGGCCGCATGTTTGTCGTCGGCACGCAAATTGGCGATGGCATCAAGACCATCCATCACGGGCATTTGAATATCCATGAGCACCAATGAAGGACCATGCTGACGAACCATTTTGACCGCCTCCAAACCATCGCGCGCCTGGATCACACGCAATTGATTCGCGCGCAAATAATCAGTGACCGTCATCAAGTTGATCTCATTGTCGTCGGCCACCAAGATGAGCGGAGTGTTGCTTGGAAGTGTTTCGATGCGCGATCTTTCAGAATTAGTGACAGCGCCTTTATCGCCGCCACGAATCGCATTCTCCAACCCCTTGCAAGGAATTCGAATAGTGAAGCAACTGCCTTTGCCAATTTCACTTTCCACCGCCACGCTGCCACCATGCAGTTCGACCAACTTCAGCACTAGGGCTAGGCCAAGTCCAGTGCCTGCGTATTGGCGTGAGAGTTTGGAATCCAATTGTGTGAATGGACTAAAGAGTCGGCTTAGATCTTCGGCGGCGATTCCAATACCAGTGTCCCGAACCGAGAACATAAGGGATTCACTTTCCACATCGCATGTTGTCGCCAGGGTCACGCTGCCGCCTTCGGGCGTGAACTTTATGGCGTTGGAAAGCAGGTTCACCAAAATTTGTTTCAGGCGGCGCTCGTCGGCCGTAAGCATGACGGATTTGTTGTCCATACTCAGCGCGAGTTTTAAATTTTTCTTTTGCGCCAGCTCAAGTACAAGTCGCAAGCTTGCTTGACATACATCTTCCACATGGGTGTTGGTCAACTCCAATTCCATTTTTCCAGCGCCAATTTTGGCGATGTCCAACAAGTCGTTGATGAGCGCCAAAAGATGGTGGCCACTTTCCGCGATGGTGTTGATGGATTTGACTTGCTTGACGTTCATATCTCCGTACACGCCCTCAGCCAGCGATTCGGAAAGTCCAAGAATGGCGTTGAGCGGTGTGCGTAATTCATGGCTCATGGCCGACAAGAAATCATCCTTGGAGCGCATCACGCGCGACAGTTCGGAGTTTGCTAGCACAAGTTCAGCGGTGCGATCAGCCACGCGCTGCTCAAGTTTTTCAGAGAGTTGCTTGGCGTCATGCAGTGAAGTGCTTGTGGCTTGAACCAGTTGCAAAAGATCGACCGTGGAATCATGCAGCGCGAAGTCCTGCAAAACCAAATGCAAGGCTTTTAATTCCGTTGGGTTGCGCACCCATGGCGAGCCAAGAAAAAGATAGCGTTCAGGGTCGCGCAAGATCAGCACCTGACAACGCAGCATTAAATCGGTTGATGTAGATTTGAAAACAAACAGCGTGCTTTGTTGCCGCAAAATGAAGTCACGACTGAGCGACTTCACTGGTTCGGATGCAAGCCGAAACATCAAGAAATGATCATGGATGGCGGCGCCTGGAACGACCTTGGGGCAAATGCGCGCCAGTACCGATCCCGTATCAAGGATCCGCATGTCCCCGTCCAAAATAAAATGAAATGGAAACAGCTTTGAAAACTGCCCGCGGTCAAGCATGGGCGCGGAGTCGGTCATTTTTGATCCACGGCGCCCCAAGTCACAACGAATTCATCGTGATCAGCGCCTTTGTCTTTAAACTTGCTTTGGGTCACAACGACTGGCGTTTTGTAGAGTTGCCCAATTCCATTGAGCATTCCAACCACAACCATGGAAAGACCTGGACGGTCGCTGAAGTAATGCATGGTGATGCCATCTGCGTGTCGGTCAGAACATTCAAATCGCGGCGGCTTGAGATTTGGAAAAATCAAAGCGACACGCGTGTGGAACAAGGGGAGATAGTCCAAGAATTCACCGATGGTGCGACCCGCGGACATAAGCATGTCGCCGTAGCCTTTGAACGCAGTGTGCGTTACCCAAAACTCGCCGAATGCATAAAGAACTTGATCCGCGGTCAGGCCAAGCACTTCGGTGGCTGCGCCCACCAAACCATACGTCATGGCGTCGGGATAACTTTGGTTGCTAATGAATGCGGACTCAGTCACTCCGGCTTTTTTTTTCACGGCTTCCCATTTGTCGGCGC
>SXGQ01032380.1_pt1 | contig 18126 bp, 16 predicted proteins | sample 3178371 | NCBI WGS metagenome assembly SXGQ01 (sample SAMN11356859, study PRJNA531348) | freshwater metagenome | isolation source: freshwater sample F1-20 | place: China: Fuxian Lake, Yuxi | collected 2017-12-25 | reverse complement strand
GGGATGCTCCTGCCGGCCTTGAGCAAGGCCAAGGCGAAGACCTTGGGCACCAGATGCAGCAACAATATGAAGCAGCTCCAGCTAGCTTGGGGGCTTTACGCGGGGGACGCCGATGGCAGGCTTATCAACAACTTGGACAGTGCTCAACAAGCTTGGGTTTTGGGTAATATGTCCGTCGCCGCCGCGCCTAGTGCGCAGGGCCAACAGGCCAACACCAATCCACTTACGATGATCGACACGACTTGGGTTCAGACTGGGGCTCCAGTCGGAGCGCACGCGAACAATGTCACGTTGGGCGTCTACGTATCCAGAAACGCAGGCGTCTTCAAATGTCCTGCGGACAAAAGCATGAACCGTCCGAACAACGTTCCGCGTGTCCGCAGCGTGGCCATGAACCAGGCGGTTGGCTTCAATGTCACCGCGCCCTGGCTGAACCATGCGAATACGGCGCTAACTTTTGGGAAATTCCGCAGGGAAACCGACATCACCAGCCCCAGTCCTTCCGACCTATTCGTCTTCACGGACGAATTTCCAGGCAGCATAAACGACGGTGGGTTTGCCGTGTGCATGACAGAACCTGGCCACATCGTGGACTACCCTGCGAACTATCACAATTTTTCCAGTGCGTTCTCCTTTGCTGATGGACACGTCGAGCTGCACAAATGGGAGAACGCAGATCTGAAGCAGCGCGTCCAATACACGCGTGGACCAGTAACCACAGGTCTCTCCGTCCAAGATCAGACTTGGCTTATGAACCGGGCCTCTCGTTGATCCGTAAATAAACCTACGTAACCAGCGCACGGCGATGGAGAGCAACAGTTACACAATCCCCACCACCTTCACCCCTCTAGTCGTCGCATGAGAACCACCTCCCTGCTCACAGTCGTGCTCGCCGTTACCTGCGTCCTATCCGCATGCCGGAGGCGGTCAACTCCGCCAACCGCTCCTTCACCGGATCCCGCAGCAGCCGCTCCAGTGGAGACTCCTGCTCCCGCTTCCCAGCCTCCTGCGAGCAGCACCCCCCCCCCACCTCAGGCCAGCGCGACCCCGGCTGGACAAGCCAACTACGTGCCCGGAACCACAGCGTTCGACGACTTGAACAAGCACTTGGCGTGGTTTGTTGTGTCAAAAAAGCGCTTCCCGGCAAACGTGGATGAGTTGCTGACCGCCAACCGGCTGCCCAAACCGGTCCTGCCTCCCGGCGGGCAGTTGGTGATCAACCAAAAGACCAAGACCGTCGATTACGTTGGCCCGAAATAGGTGTTCCGGCTGCGGCTTCTCTGAATGTCACGCCAGGCAACTCAGATTTCCGGTGCGTGACGACGATCAGCGAAACTCCCCCGCGACTAAGTCTGGCCAGGTCCCCTCGCATCTGCGCCAGCGACCCCGCATCCAGCCCATCCAGCGGTTCATCCAGCAGCAGCACTTGCGGGCCATGCACCAGCGCGCGGGCTAGCAGCACGCGGCGGCGCTGGCCGTAGGAGAGGTGGAGGAATTTTTCCCGAGCAAGGTCGGTGAGCGCGAATTGCTTCAGCAGTTCCCCCACGCGCCGCCATTGCGCGGGTGTCACGTCGTCCAGCAGGCCGATGCTGGCGAAGCAGCCGGAGGCGACCACTTGCGCCACGGTGAGATCGTCGCGGTAGGCGGTCTGGAGGTCCGGCCCCACGTAGCCCACGCGCGCGCGGATTTCCCAGAGGGTGTGCCGCCGCGTTTCGTTGAAGCGCTCGATGGTCCCGCCCACCGCCGGATGCAGCTCGCCCAGCAGCAGCTTGAGGAAGGTGCTCTTGCCTGAACCGTTCGGCCCGGTGACGGCCCAGTGCTCGCCGGGCCGCATGGTCCAGGTGAGGCTTTTCAGGACGGGCTTGCGGTCGAGATAGACACTGACGTTGCGGAGGCGGAAGAGGAAGGAATCGGGCGAAGGCGGGGGGGAACTTTCAACGTTCAACTTCCAACTCTCAACTTCCAACGACCGAGCGCCGGCCTCGACGCGCGTCTCCCTCTCCCCCATCGGGGGAGAGGGCTGGGGTGAGGGGGAAGAACGCAACAAGGTTCGAACCGGCGGCGAAGTGGAAGGCGCACTCGAAACGGCATCTGAAGGTGAACGCCCCATTCGTCCGTGCGCCCGCCCCCTCACCCTGCCCTCTCCCCCGGTGGGGGAGAGGGTCTTTCCGCTCGCGGCCCGCTCTGACTGCGCCACTCGCCCGTCTTCCAGCACCAGCCGCCGTCGCAGGGCGGGGATCAGTTCGTCCGCGCGGTGCGTCGCGCAGAGCACGCTGGTGCCTGTCTCGGCGGCGCGCTGGATGGCGGCGAGCAAAGTCCCGCGCATGGCGGCGTCGAGACCGTCGGTGAACTCATCGAGCAACAGCACGCGCGGCTTGCCCAGCAGCGCGCGGGCGATGAGCACGCGACGGAACTCACCTTGCGAGAGCGTCTGCACGTCGCGCCGCAGCAGCGGGCCGAGGCGCAGTTCTTCCGCGAGCCTTTCCGCCGCCGCCTTCTGCTCCGCGGTGAGGCGTTGGTAGAGGTAGTCGGTCTGGTGAAAGCCCGTGAGCAGCACGTCGCGGCCTGTGCGAATCCACTCGATGTTCAGATAACGCTCCTGCTGCTCCGGCGAGACAAAGGCGACGCGTTCTCGCACGCCCACCGCGCTGGTGGAAAGCTCGCCGGTCAAACCATAAGTGCGCCGCCCGCCGTCCACGGGGTCGGGATGTAGCTCGCCGGCAACGAGGCGGAGGAAGGTGCTTTTGCCGGAGCCGTTCGCGCCGAGCAAGGCCCAGCATTCGCCGGGCTGCCAGCGCCAGTTGATCCCGTGCAGGATGCGTTTCCCCGCGAGGGACACGCTCACGTTGTCGAGCTGGACGAGGGGGAGACGCTTCATTCTAAAAGCGGCAGTTCAACCACGGATGCACACGGATGCACACGGATAGGGAAAGGGGGATTGGAAAGTCTGCCTTCACCCAATGGGTGAAGGAGGCGGAATCGGTTCTCATCCGTGTTCATCGGTGTTGATCCGTGGTTACTCCGCTCCGACTGGGGAATCATAGTTCATTCTGTCGCGTGGGCGGACGCGGCGCGAGAACGCGGCGGCTAAATCGAAAAGTCCGCGCGGCCTTTGTCGCGCTGCTGCTTGTCGAGCACCTTCACGTTCACTTCCTCGTAGAGCACGAGCGAGTGAGGCGGGACGCTGTGCATGAGGAAGACGTTTGCCCCCACGGTGCTGTGCGCGCCGATGACCGTCTCGCCGCCGACGATGGTCGCGCCCGCGTAGATGGTGACGTGATCCTCGACGGTCGGGTGGCGCTTCTGCCCCTTGAGCGCCTGCCCGCCGGCGAGCGAGCGCGCCACAAGGCCGACGCCTTGATACATCTTTACATGATGGCCGATGAGGCAGGTCTCGCCGATGACCGTGCCGGTGCAGTGGTCCACGAAGAAGTGCGTGCCGATGCGCGCGCCGGGATGCAAGTCCATGCCGCTGCGGCTGTGCGCCCACTCGGTCATGATGCGCGGCAGCAGCGCGACCTCCTGCTTGTAAAGCTCGTGTGCCATGCGTTGCACGGCGATGGCCTCCATGAACGGATACGCGACGATGACCTCTTCCTTGCTCAACGCGGCGGGGTCGCCGTTGAACGCGGCCTCGGCATCGGTCTGGAGGACTTCGCGCACGTGGGGAAGACGACCGAGGAATTCCAGCGTGAGCTGCCGCGCCTCGGGGCGCTGGTCCTTCTTCTTCGCGCCGTCGCGGGAGCGGTATTCGAGCGCCTTGAGCAGCTCGTCCTCCAAGCGGCCTTGCACGGAGTCCATGAGGATGGCGGTCTCGACCTTCAGCTCGGAGGAGTGCAGCGGCTTCTCCTCGAAGAAGCCGGGGAAGAGCAGCCGCAGCAAGTCCACCGTGATGCCGGCGATGGCGGTCTTGGACGGCAGGTTTTTGCCGTCGAGGTGGTTGATGCCGCCGACGCGCGCGTAGGAGGCGAGCAGGTCGTTGGTGAGTTGGGTGACGGTGACGCTCACGGGCTGGAGTATTCGCCACGCGGACCGCACTGGCAAGCGGGGGTGAATCTCTCCTCTGCTTCTCGTAATCCTGATCCCAATCCTGCTCCTCTGGGAACGAAGCGAAGGATTAGGATCAAGATCAGGAGCACGGGGGAAACATCGCGCAGGTGCTCGCCGGGAATTAGCCTTCCGCCGCGCCCCCCGCCTTGCTACAAAGCCCTCCACATGGCCTCTGAACTCACCATCGGCTTCCTCGGCGCGGGCAAGATGGCGACCGCGCTCGTCCGGGGCTTCGTCGCCGCCAAGCTCACCAGCGCGAAGAGCATTGTCGCCAGCGACGTGATGGAAGCTTCGCGCAAGGCCTTCGCAGACGAGACCGGCGTGAAGCCCATGCCCACGAACCTCGCCGTGTGCAAGGCCTGCACAATCCTCATCCTCGCGGTGAAGCCCGATCAAGTCGCCGGCGTGCTCGCCGAGATCCGCGACCACATCACGCCCAAGCATCTGCTCATCTCCATCGCCGCCGGCGTGACGCTGGCGAAGCTGGAGGCGGGCCTGTTCCCCGGCGCGCGCGTCGTGCGCGTGATGCCGAACACGCCCGCGCTGGTCGGCGCGTCTGCCAGCGCCTTCGCCACCGGCGCGCACGCCTCGCTCACGGACGCCGCGCTCGTGCTGAGACTGTTCTCCGCCGTCGGCGTGGCGCTGCAAGTGAAGGAATCTTTGCTCGATGCGGTGACCGGCCTGAGCGGCAGCGGCCCGGCTTACGCATATCAAATCATCGAGGCCCTCAGCGATGGCGGCGTGGCGGCCGGTCTGCCGCGCGAGGTCGCGACCAAGCTCGCCGCACAGACGTTGCTCGGCGCGGCGAAGATGGTTCTCGAAACCGGCCTGCATCCCGGCGCGCTCAAGGACATGGTCACCAGTCCCGGCGGAACGACCATCGAGGGCCTTCACGAGATGGAGAAGGCCGGTGTGCGCGGCGGCTTGATGAACGCGGTGCGCGCGGCGGCGGAGAAATCGAAGAAGCTCGGGCAAGGCTGAGTTCACGACAGGTGACGACAGGTTTTACTGCTTCAATCGGCAACTGGCAACCGGCACTCTGAATCCCGCATGAACTTCCCGCCGCCCTCCGAGAAACAGGCGCAGGTCATCTGGTTCTCCTTCACCGTGCTCGCCGTGGGCGTCGTGCTCGGCGCGATCGGCGCGACGTTCTGGGCGCTGGGCTTCCTGCTCAACAAGCTCGCCTCGCTCATTCTCCCGCTCGCCGTCGCCGCCATCATCGCCTGCCTGCTGGACCCGGTCGTGGACATGTTTGAGCAGCGGATGAAGATCCCGCGCATCAGGGCCATCCTGATGGTGTTCTTCATCGGTGTCGCCACCGTCGTGCTCATGCTCGGCACCGTCGTGCCGGAGCTGGTGGTTCAGGCCAACAAGCTCGTCACGAATCTGCCAGAGTATTCCGACCAGTTCCGCGACCGACTCAGCAACTGGCTGGCCGACTCGCCGCTGGGCCAGAAGGCCAAGATCGCGTGGGACCAGGAAGTCGGCGAAAAAGTGCAGCAGGCGCTCAAGGACACCGTGCCGCTGATCTCCGACTGGCTGCTGGCGCACGTCGGCAGCTTCGCTGTCTTCATGAGCTACGCCGTCGGCCTCGCGCTGGTGCCGGTCTATCTCTTCTACTTCCTGCTCGAAAAGTCCGGCATCCAGAGCAACTGGAGCGACTACCTGCCCATCCGCGAATCCAAGGCGAAGGAGGAGCTAGTCTTCGTCCTCTCCTCCATCAACGACTGCATCATCGTCTTCTTCCGTGGTCAAATCCTCGTCTCCATCTGCTCCGGCACCTTGCTGGGCATCGGCTTGCTGCTGTGCGGCATTGACTACGCCGTGCTGCTCGGCTCGGTGGCGGCGGTCATCTGCATCCTGCCCTACATCGGCAGCATCATCACGTTCGTCCTCGCCGCGATTCTGGCCGCCGTGCAATACGGCGACGCCAACCACTTCCTCGCGGTCGCCGGCGTCTTCATCTTCGTGCAAGTGGCGGAGGGACTGGGCTACTCGCCGCGCATCCTTGGCAACCGCGTTGGCCTGCATCCGCTTACCATCATCATCTCCGTGATGGCCGGCACCAAGCTCATCGGCGGCATCCTCGGCGGTTTGCTGGCCATCCCCATCACCGCCGCGCTGCGCACCATCATGTTCCGCTACGTGTGGAAGAAGCCGGTCGAGGCGGGGAGCGGGGGCGGGGAAAAGTAATTAGTGATTAGTAGTGAGTGAACTGTTTGGCACCCGAACACCCTCGGGGACTGAGCACTAACTACTAATCACTTCCCCCGCTGAACCACTCGCGCAGCTTCGCCAACGCCTTCGCCCGGTGGCTCAGGCCGTTCTTCACGCTCTCACCGAGCTCCGCGAATGACTTGTCGTGCCCGAGCGGAATGAACAGCGGGTCGTAGCCGAACCCCCCGCTGCCGCGCGGCGCGAGATCAATCCAGCCCTCACACGCGCCCTCGAAGAGTTGCGGCGTCAGCACGGGAACAGCGCGATTCACCTCCACCAGCGCCAGCACGCAGCGGAAGCGTGCGGTGCGTTTCGCCTGGGGCACGTCTGCGAGGAGGCGCAGGAGCTTCGCGTTGTTGTCCGCGTCCGGGCTGTTGCCTTCGTGGCCTGAGTCCATCGCGGCGAAGCGCGCGGAGTGGACGCCCGGCGCGCCGCCCAGCGCGTCCACTTCGAGGCCGGAGTCATCGGCGAGGATGAACGTCTGCGCTGCTCCGAGTCCGCGGCGTTCGGCAGGCGACAGGCCCGCCAGCCAGCCGGACAGCGACTCGGCCTTCTTAAGCGCATTGCCCGCGAACGTGTCCGCGTCCTCGATGGCGATGGGTGCGGCGGGGAATTCCTTGAGCAAAGCCCGGCACGCGAAGCCGTCGCCGAGGATGGCTTGGATTTCCCCGACCTTATGCGCGTTGCGCGTGGCGATGAGCAGCGTCGTCATGCCGCGAGCCTACAACGCCTGCCGGATGCGATAAAGCCGCGGGACAGGGCTGGTCAGCACGCCATCGGTGAAGATGAAGTTGTTGCTCGGCGCGGTGTTGGTGGCGATGGGGAACCAGCGCGTGGAGAGCGTGCCGGTAAAGTTGGTGAGCGCGTCCACGAAGTATTGCTGGCCGGCAGCACTGTTGCTGAGAGTGAAAGCCGGGCTGGTTGAAATCAGGTTGAACGGAACCATGATGAGGTTTGTGGTGATGAAGGTCACCGTGATGGGCGCGGAGGTGGAGCTGAGGCCGGCGTTGTCCGTGGCGACGGCCACCACCGTGTGGCTGCTGGCATTGTCGCCGATGACGTTCGTGCTGAACGGGGCGCTCAAGAGGGAGAACTCGACGCTAGTCCCTTCGACAAAGTCAACGCGGGCAACTGTGCCGTCGGGATCGGTGGCGCTGGCGGCCAGGGTGAAGGGCGTCCCCGTGAGAAACTTTGCGCCATTCGTTGGCGAAGTGATGCTGACGATGGGGGCGAGGTTCGCGGCGGCGACAACCACGAGACCTGTCATTCCGGATGCGGCGTGGGGCACGCAGATGTAAGAGAAGCTCCCCACGTTGGTGAACGTGATGGAGCAAGTTGTGCCAGGCCCAAAAGAGGTGTTCCCGCAAAAGGGATCTGCTTGAGTATTTCCCGTCACAGTGTGGGGACTGCCGGCCTGATAGGTCCAAACAACTGTGTCACCCGCGCGGATGTTCACCACTGCTGGCGAAAACGAGAAGCTGTTCATCAGCACATTCGTCGTCGCCCCAAACGCCGGCATCGCACACGACAGCAGTTCGATGAGGACCACGAGAGCAGACAGCTCGGCCAGCGGGCGACGGATGTTCATGCGGAGACGGGTTTCAATGCGGGAGCAGCGAAGCACTTTTCCACCGCGCCTTCAAGCCCGTGAAAACCCGCGCACTCCCTAAACCCGTGCCGGCGGTTTGCAACCGCCGTCCGTGGGGGAACAGCAATTCGAGGCGGCTCCAAGCAGTCCACCCGCAACGCGGCCATTACAAATCGCCGACACGGTTCAAGAGCCGAAATCGGGAGACTCGACGGCGTGGGTTCTCACCCGTTGTAAACGACCATGATGCCGTAGTCGGGCAGCATGTGGCCGGTGGAGTCCATCGCGCCGTAGCCGATGGCGCTCATGTGGATGATGTTCTCGCGGCCCACCTTGTTCAGGAACTCCGTCACTTTCTCGTCGAAGAGGTCGTGGCCGACCTCGACGCAGGAGCCGCGCTTGATGGTCTTGACGCGGATCTTTTTCTCCTCGCGCTTGTCCTCGGCATGGACCGTCCTCTTCACGAGCGACTCCTGCGGGCCTTCGCGCCTCGGCACGCTCAGCGGCTTGTGCTCCGGCGCGTGCGTGGCGGGCTTGGGCGGTTCCGCTGCGGCCGGCTGGGCGGCAGGAGCAGGGGCCGGGTGGGCTGCTGCGGCATGGGCTGGAACTGGGGCCGGCGTGGCGGCCCTCAGCGCGACGGGGGTGGGCTTGGGTTTCGCGGGCGGCGGGACGCGGAATTTCTCGCCGCACTCCGGGCAGTCAATCTCCTCGCCGACGACGCACTCATCCGCCGTGATGTGGAGCTTGCACTTGGGGCAGTTGAAAGATGTGTCCATAGCGGTATGGCCTGCTGGGGCTGGTTGTGGCGAAACTAGTCGGCTCCCTGCGGCACGGCCAGTGAAAAGTTCCCGGCAGCCGGCGGAACACGCGTCCGCCTCCGGATGCCAGAGCGCGCCGTTATCCGGGACGTCAAAAAATCGTCGCCAAGCCGCGCGCGACCCCCTACGCACTGATCCGCTACGCACTGGCCCGCGCCATGAAGCAATTCCATCTGAACCATCCCCTCAACGCCAAGTCCACCCGCTGCCTCGGCGCGGTGCTGCTGTTGGCGGCAGTCCAATCTTCGGTGTTCGCCGCTGAACCACCACCCTCCGATCTGCTCGGACCGGCCTTCAACCTTGTCGCCGAGAACGACATGGTCGTGCGCACGGACCGGCATTACACGCACGGCACCAAGTCCACGCTGCTCGGCAGCGAGATCGCCGTGGCGCGCGAGCAGCCGGGCTTCCACCTGCCCGTGTGGCTGGCAGAGCGCACGCCCGATTTCGGAGCGACCCCGCACGCCACACGCCTCGGTGCCAGTCTCGGGCAGAGCATCTACACGCCCACGGATATCTCGACGGCGGCCTTGCAGATCAAGGACCGGCCTTACGCGGGCGTGCTCTACGCGTCGCTCCTGCTCCAGAAGCGCGGTGCGACCGCAGGCGGCACGCCGTTGCTGGACAACTGGCGGCTGGACCTCGGCGTCATCGGCCCGGAGTCGCAGGCGGAGGAGGCGCAGAACACGGTGCACAGCGTGCGCAAGCTCGACCTCGCCCGCGGCTGGGCGCACCAGTTGCAAACTGAGCCAGCGCTGGCGTTGCGCTATCAACGCACCTGGCGCTGGGCGCAAGGCGCGCAGGACGGTTGGGGCTGGGACTTCCTGCCAGCGGCGGGCGTGAGCCTGGGCAACATCGGCACCTACGCCGCGGTCGGCGGACAAGTGCGCGCTGGCTGGCGGCTGCCCGGGGATTTCGGCGTGCAGGTCATTGATTCCATCGCCCTGCCCAGCTTGGGTCGCACCTCGGGAGCTGCGACCCGCCGCGGGATTTTCGCCTTCGCCGGAGTCGAGGGCCGCGCGGTGGCCTACAGCGCCTTCCTCGACGGAAACCTCTGGCAGCAGAGCCAGCACGTGGACAAGTTCCCGCTCGCGGCAGATGGGAAGTTCGGCCTCGTCTATTCCGGCAAGCGCTTCGACGTGTCGCTCACGCAGATCATCCGCACCAAGGAGTTTGTCGGCCAGCGGGAGATAGACGCCTACGGCTCGCTGGCGTTCTCCTTGAAGTGGGATCATCCCGCCACACGGCGGTAGCCTCGGTGGCTGTCCTCCGGATCACCCCGGATCCCGCAGTCAACGCAACGGCGCGATTGAGTGGAGGCTGCCTTTCTCCCTCCCCCTCCCCATTCACTTCGCCGCCGGCTTCATCGTCAGCGGGTCGCGCAAGGGCTGGTCCACGAGACGGCCGCCACCGAGGGATTCGAGCTTCACGGGATGGTCGGGATGGCCCTTGAGGATTTCCTCCTTCGTGCCGACGACGAGGATGACGACCTTGTCCGGCGTAAGGAACTTCTTTGCCACGCGCTGCACGTCGGCCTTGGTCACGGCGTTGACCGTGGAGCGGTAGTTCTTCCAGTAGTCCGGGTCTTTCGCGAACCGTCCGGTGAACTCATCGCTCGCGAACGCGCCGGCGGTCGAGCCTTTCGTGGCGAACGTGCGCGGGAAAGTCTCGATGAACTGGTTCTTCGTGGTCGTGAGTTCCTCGTCGGTCACCTGCTCGGTCGCGACTTTCTTCATCTCCTCCAGCACGATGCTCGTGGCGTAGGCCACGGTGCGGGACTTGGACTGAAACGCCGCGAGGAAGCTCATCGGGTGATACACACCGCCGGGGAAGCCGCTGCCCGCCGAGTAGGCCAGACCCTCGTCCGAGCGGACGCGGTTCATGATGCGCGACGTGAAGCCGCCGCCGCCGAGGATGTCGTTCATCACCTGCGTGGCCTGGAAGTCCGGGTCGTCGCGCCGGATGCCGGGCAGCAGGATGGTCACGCGGCCCTGGTTCACTTCCTTGTCCACAAGATACACGCCGGGCGTGGCAAACTTGCGGTCGGTGGGGATGGCCGGCGGAACTTCACCGGTGAATGGCCACGCGGCGAAGAGCTTTTCCAGCCGGGCGGTCATCGCATCGCGGTCAAAGTCGCCGTTCACGGCGATGACGAAGTTCTTCGGATGGAACCAGCGCTTGTGAAACGCCTCCAGGTCCGCCCGCGTGATGGAGTCGAGCGAGGCCTGCGTGCTGTGACGGTTGAAGTAGAAGCCGTCGCCATACGCGAGGAAGCGACGCTCGCGCTGCTCGATATCCGCCGCGTCGTCGTTGCGCTGTTTCATGGCCTGCAAGGACTGCTGCTTGCGGAGCGTGAGCTTGTCGTCCTGGAAACGCGGCGCGGTGAGCACCTCGCGCAGGATGGCGAAGCCCTCGTCGAGGTCTTTGGAAAGCAGGTTCATGCTCACGCTGCCCTGCGTGTCGCCGGCGGCGGAGTTCAGGTTCGCGGCGAGGAAAGCGAGGCGTTCCTCCAAGTCCTCCGCCTTCTTCGACGCCGTGCCGCCGCGCGCGAGCATGTAGCCGGTGATGCCGGCGAGACCTTCCTTGCCGACGGGGTCGAGGTAATCACCCGTGCGGACGAGGATGGAGATGTTGACCAACGGCAGCTCGCGGTCCGGCACCACGTAAGCGACCGGCCCGGACTTGAGCGCGACGCGGAACTGCTTCGCGTCCGGCGGCGAGTAGTTCAGTTGCGGGTAAGTGAGCTTCTCCGGCCGGTCCGGGATGTCGGCGGCGAAGGCGGGGAGCGCAAGAGCAAGGGCGGCGAGCAGGGCCAGTCGGTTCATAAAGAGAAAGTGAGGGACAAGGGAAATGAGGTCGGAAGAGTTGCAGGCTGAAACGGCTGACCAAAGACCAAGCGAGCGTTCTCCCTCACCCCATCCCTCTCCCGCTGGGAGAGGGGGCCAGCAGCGGCCTCACTGAGTAAAGGCGTGACCCACTTGGCAGAGGCGGCGGCGAAGTTTCTCCCTCTCCCAGCGGGAGAGGGCTGGGGTGAGGGAGAAAGGCAACGGAGTTCTGAATCGCCGCCTTCGCCGGACATGATGTGGAGTGGGGAAAGTGGCAGGGCGGCTACTTGGTGATGCGGAGGCGAAGCATGCTCTTCTCCCTCTCCCTTTGCGGAGCAAGGGGAGAGGGTCGGGGTGAGGGGTTTCGCGCGACGGCGTTGGTGGCCGCACCCCTCATCCGGCCTGCGGCCACCTTCTCCCCTCGCTCCGCGAAGGGAGAAGGGAAGCGAAAGCTCGCGCTGGCAGAAAGCGGCGAGCGTCGCTTCCTCGAACTGGATTGGCAGGACGGCGAGTTGCATGGCGGCTACTTGGCTATGCGGAGGCGGTAAAAGGCTTTCTGGTCTTCGCGGATGTCCTGAAGAATTGCGGGCGTCCAGTTGATCAGGTTGCTGGACTTTTCGACGGCGATTTGAAATGCGCCAGTCGGACCTTGGATGATGCCTTGGGGCACCAATACGGATTCATCGGTTTCTGCAACCGTGGCCAGAGCGGACCGACTACCTGGTCTATTAGATAGTGTGACCTCCACAGGTCCCGACACTTCGATTGGACCGAAGTCACGGATGGTGGCAAAAATGTTGCGGGTAACCGAATTCGTCCCACGGTCAAACTTCGCCTCAGGCGCGCTGAGAGGGAAAAAGAACCGGATGTTCTTGCCCGCTGCCACTGAGAACTTGAACTCGCAGTTGGTGCCAATTGCCGGCGGAAGCAAAATGGTCTGTAAGCCGTTCGTTGGAATCCTAGCGAAACTAAACAGCGCACTGCTAGTAACCACGATCTCGCCCGGGCCGACCACCGCCATCGGAGGGCTGCTGGGACCTTGGAGGTTAAGAGTGTGTGTGTTGCCGTCTTTGAGAAACTGGAGATCACCGCTAGAGAACGAGTCCGTTCTGATAAGAACTGCCTCATTCGTTCCGATGAGGAATCGGTTCGTGGCTGAGGTGACGCCAAGAAAAAATTCAGCACGGGTCTTGAGGCCCAGCGCTAGCAGCGTGAGCAAGACCAGTGACGCTTTCATCGCTGTTCGTTGTCTCATCACTTCTTCTCCAGCTCCGCGATGCGCTCGGCGGTCTTCTTCTTCTGGATGTTCAGGAACGGCTGGCCCTTCGCACCGGCCTTGGCGGACTGCTCTTCCATCTGCTTCAGACTGGCCTTGAGCAGCTCGACATTCTTTTCCGCAGCCAGCCGGCTGAGGAACTGGCGCACCACGGGCAACTGCTGCGGCGTGAGTCCGGCGAGGTCGGGGTCGTCGCTCGCGCTCTTGCCGGCCTTGCGGACGACGGTGGCGACGTTGCGGTTTTCCTTCGTGAGGTAGGTGTTCGCCACGCGTTTCACGTCGGCGACGGTGACGGCCTGGAGCTTCGGGCCGGCCTCGTTGATTTCCTGCCAGCGACCGACGCCGTCGTAGCGCAGGAGCGCCTGCATGATGGCGTGGTTGTTCGCCAGCTTGCGGTATTCGCCGGCGGCGAAATTGTTCTTCACCTTCTGCAATTCCTCCGGCGGCACCTCGGTCGTCTTGATTTTCTCAATCTCCGCGTGCAGGCCGGCTTCAAGGTCGGCGGGGGTTTTGCCGTCGGTCACTTCGCCGCCGATGTTGAACAGGCTCGCCCAGCGCATCGTGTGCTGCTGCGCGTAGGCGGAGGTGGCGGTCTTCGAGCCAAGCACCAGGCCCTTGTAGAGGCGGCCCGTGCGGGTGGAGAGAATCTGCGCGAGGACTTGCAGAGCGTAGGTGTCCGGGTGGCCGAATGCAGGCGTGTGCCACATCATGTCCACCTGCGGGTTGGTGTCGGCGGCACCTTCGAGGCGCTTCTCGGCGGGTTGCTTGATTTCCAGCGTGACGACGTCGGGGGCCTCCTCCTTGCCGCGCGGGATGCGACCGAGGAACTTCTCGGCGAGCGCCACGGTTTTCTCCGGGTCGAAGTCGCCGACGAGCACGGTGGTGATGTTCTGCGGCGCGTAGTAGAGCGCGTAGAAATCATCCGCCTGCTTCTTCGTGATGGCGGGGATGTCCGAGGGCCAGCCAACGACCGGCCAGGAATACGGGTGCGACTCCCAGAACATCGCCCAGAACGTCTCCTCGATGCGGCCCGTGGGCGTGGACTCGGTGCGCATCCGGCGCTCCTCGAAAACCACGTCGCGCTCCGCGTAGAACTCGCGGAAGACGGGCCGCAGCAGGCGCTCGCTCTCCATCCACATCCACAGCTCGAGTTTGTTCGCCGGGACGGTGATGAAATAGACTGTCACGTCGTGGCTGGTGTAGGCGTTCATCATGGAGCCGCCGGCAGAGGTGTAAATGCGGTCGAACTCGTTCTTAACGAGGATTTCGCGCTGGGCGTCCACGAGCTTTTTGAACTGGGCCTGAAGCTCCTTGTAACGCGGCGTCCAGGTGTCGGGATTTAGCAGGTCGGCGATTTCCCCGCGCCGCCAGAGCGTCCTCATGTTCGCCTCCTCCTTGCGCATCAAGTCGCGCACGCGCTCCTGCTCGTTGATGATTTCCAAGTCCTTCTTGTAATCCTTGGTGCCGAGGGTGGGCGTGCCCTTGAACATCATGTGCTCGAAAAGGTGCGCCATGCCCGTGATGCCGGGCCGCTCGTTCGCGCTGCCGACGTGGACCACCCAACCGCCGGCGACGGTCGGCTCATCGTGGCGCGGCAGCAGGAGCAGGCGCATGCCGTTGGAAAGCGTCTTCTCGATGACGGGGACTTTCTGCGCGCTGGCGGGGAGCGCGAGCACCGCGAGGAGGAGGCAGAGCGGAAGAAGTTTGGGTGTCATGTGCGGCGGCGGTTGAACGTGCGGAGAGAGAAGCGCGAAAGTGGGATTGCGTCAATCGCGGTAAGGCAGAAGGAGGAAAACGTCCAGAGCGGCGTTCGGGCGTCTTTGTTGAAAGTTGAGCGTTGGAAATTGAACGTTGAAGGTTTCTCCCTCTGCGCTCTTTGCGCCCTTTCGCGGCAAATCCGGTTTCAACCCGGTCGCACCAGCATTTCCTCCACGACGCAGCGGAACGGCAGATTGATCGCCAGCAGGGCGCAGTCGGCGATGTCCTCGGCCTTCATCATCTTGGCGCGGGCGGCGGCATCGGGCACCACAGGACGCTTGCCGAGGAGTTCAGTGTCAATGTCGCCGGGGAAAACCGAGCAGGCGCGGATGCCGTTGACGCGCTCCTCGGCGTTGATGCACTGCGTCAGGCCCGCTTGGCCGAACTTCGAGAGCACGTAGCTCGGGCCGCTCTTGGGGCTGGCCTTCAGACCGGCCTCGGAAACGATGTTCACGATGGTGCCGGACTTGCGGGCGCGCATCTGCGGCAGAAACGCCTGCGCGCAGTAGTAGGAGCCGTGCAGGTTCGCATCCATGACGGCGTGGTAATCCTCCAGCGAAAGCTCGGCGAGCGAGCGTCGCGGGATGTTCGTGCCAGCTGCGTTCACGAGCACGTCCACGGTCTTAAACTTCGCCAAGACCGTCTTCGCCATCGCGGCAACTTGCGCCACGTCGCCGATGTCGCAAGGGATGACGAGCAATTGCTTCGCGAGTTTCTTCGCCAGCTTGACGGTCGCCTTCAGCGCCACCTCGCGCCGGCCGAGGATGGCGACTTTCCAGCCCTGCGCGACGAGTTTCAGGGCGATGGCCTGGCCGACGCCACTGCCGGCCCCGGTGACGACTGCGGTTTTGGATGACATAGAGGGAGGAGAGGTTGAAGACCGCGCCGCCGAGCGCAAGCCGGAAGCTTACTTCACGTAGAGCGCCTGCTGGAGCTGCGCGACGAGGACGTGCGCGTTCGGGAAGCGCTTCTCAGGGTCGCGGTCGAGGCACTTGAGGATGATGCGCTCGACGGCGATGGGGATGTCCTCGTTGAACTGCCGCGGCGGCGGGACGGGGTGCTTCTCGTCGAGCTGCTTGCGCAAGACAGCCTCGGGCGTCTCGCCGGTGAAGGGCTTGCGGAAGGTGAGCAGCTCGTAAGCGGTCACGCCGAAGGAGAAGATGTCCGCGCGCTGGTCGAGCGGCTCGTGGCGGAGCTGCTCGGGGGACATGTAGGCGGGCGTGCCGGCGTTGCTGGGCATGCGCGTGGGCTTCTTGGGCAGCGGTTGGGCGATGTCGAAATCCACGAGGCGGATGTCGCCGCTCTTGGTCACGAGCACGTTCTCCGGCTTGAGGTCCAGGTGGATGAAACCCTTCTCGTGCATGTGCTCCACGGCCAGCGCCATGTCGATCAGGATGTTTCCGACGAACTCGCCGAGGATGGGGTCGTGGCGGAGGATGAGGTGCTTGAGGTTCGAGCCTTCGACGCGCTCGAGCAGGGTGAAGTCCACACCATCAACCTTGCCGTGCTGGTAGAAGCCGATGATGAACGGATGTCCGTGAACCTTCTCCAGCACGTCGCAGCCGTGGAGGAACTGCTTCCGCGTCGCCTTGTCCACCGTGCCGTTGCCCAGCAGCCGGCGGAGCGCATAGGAGTTTCCGCGTTGGTCCGTGGCCGACCATATCTCCGCCGAGCCCCCGCGGTTGATCAGCTCGTGCAGTGAGTATTCCCCGAACAAATGCGGTGCGTCCGGGTCGTGGACCGTATGCTTTGCCTTCTTGCGGAAGATGCCCAATGGTAACATTCGCTTCTTTTCCCCGTTCTCTCTTCGTTGTTTGGTTCCGCACAATGACGGCACCTGGTCCGAAATGGTTACGACGCTCGCCCGTCAAAGACGGCGCTGCGCCCGCCCGTCTTCGACGCGCGATGGAATATGCGCTTGGCGACCCGTTCGCAAGGCCGCTTAATCCGCGCGTGCGCGCCGCTGGAATCCTCCTCGCTTACTTTCTGGCCGTGCTGCTGGCCGCCGCGTTGCTGGCTCCGTGGGCCTTTCAGCTCGGCCAATGGGCGTCCGGTGAAGCCGCTGTCCTCAAGGGTCTCAGCACTCAGCCGTTCCACCGTTACCTGAACCGCTGCCTGCTGCTCGCCGCGCTCGCCGGGCTGTGGCCGCTGGCCCCCGCGTTTCAGCTCACCAACGCGCGGGCCATGGGACTGGCGTGGACTCCCGGCAGCCGGCGGATGCTTGGTCTCGGGCTGGCCGCAGGCTTCGGCTCGCTGCTCGGCGCGGCGTTCCTGATGGCGCTGGCCGGCGTGCGGACTTTCAATTTCAGCCACGCGCCGCAAGTGCTGCTCGAACTGGCCGTCAACGCCACGCTTTCCGCCGTGGCCGTCGCAGTGCTTGAGGAACTCTTCTTTCGCGGCGTCGTCTTCGGCGCGCTGCGGCAGTCGCTTTCGGTCCCGGCAGCGCTCGTGGCCAGCAGCGTGATTTACTCCGCGCTGCACGTCCTCGCGCGAGTCGAGCACGCGGGGCCAGTCGGTTGGACCTCCGGCCTTTCGCTTCTGCCGGCGATGCTGGCGGGCATCACCTCCCCGGATAATCTCGCGCCCGCCGGCCTCACGCTGGCCGTGGGCGGCGCGGCGCTCGCGCTGGCGTATCAACGCACCGGCAGCCTGTGGTTTGCCATCGGCCTGCACGCCGGCTGGGTCTTCTGGCTGAAAGTCTTCAAGACAGTGACTTCGCCGGGCGCGTCGGCGGGCGGCGCGTTCTGGGGCACGGAGAAGCTGCTCGATGGCTGGCTCGCCTTCCTCGTCATGGCTGTCCTGCTCGTGGGAGTTGCGCGATTGCCGCAGCCGCAGCCACCAGAGAAAACTTCTTAGCCACAGATGAAACTCCCCGCCCCGTGTCCGCGATGAACGCCACCTCCCGCGAGTGGCTCGACGCCGGCCTCGCCTTTTTCTACCCGCCCGTCTGCCAGCTCTGCGCCGAGCAACGCGCGACGCCTGCCGAGGGCTACGTCTGCCAGGCCTGCTGGCAACACCTCCGCTTCATCGTGCCGCCTTGCTGCGAGCGCTGCGGACTGCCTTTTCCCGGCGACATCACCACCGCCTTCGAGTGCTCCAACTGCCGCGACCTCGAACTGCATTTCCGCTGGGCGCGCGCGTCCGTCGTCGCGAACGACTTTCTCCGCAACCTCATCCACCGCTACAAATACAACCGCGAGCTCTGGTTCGAGCCGTTCCTCGTTGACCTGCTTCTCCGCCATGCGCTGCCCGCGCTGCGCGAGGAGAAACTTGCCGGCATCGTCCCTGTCCCGCTGCATCCGGTGAAGCAGCGCGAGCGCGAGTTCAACCAGGCCGAGCGCCTCGCCCAGCCCCTCGCCGACGCGCTGGGCATCCCGGTGCTCACGCAGCTCGTGAAGCGCGTCCAGCCCACGCGCACGCAGACCCAGCTCGACAAGCACGCCCGCGCCGACAACGTCCGCCGCGCCTTCGCACCCGTGCAGCCCAAGTCTCTCCACGGCGAGCGTCTCGTCGTTCTCGACGACGTGCTGACCACCGGCGCGACCACCAGCGCCGTCGCCCGCGTGCTGCGGGAGAACGGCGCGGGCGAAGTCC
>SXGQ01640819.1_pt1 | contig 18131 bp, 14 predicted proteins | sample 3178371 | NCBI WGS metagenome assembly SXGQ01 (sample SAMN11356859, study PRJNA531348) | freshwater metagenome | isolation source: freshwater sample F1-20 | place: China: Fuxian Lake, Yuxi | collected 2017-12-25 | reverse complement strand
TAAAATTTTGTTAAAGATTATTTTCTGGATAACCTAACACACTTTTAGAGATGCCCAGAGCACTTTTTGGTATAAACTGTTAGTGCCCTTATCATAATGCATCAAAGATAATAAAATTTTGTTTGACAAAAACCATAATCTAACCTTTATTACATAATGAGAGAATGTTTAGAATTGAATACCCTATTTTTCGGGTGGCCCGGATACTATGCCTTATTTTTCAAGTGCCACCACTAACAAAAACATTCTGTCTATCACAAAAGAAGAGCCTGATTCCTGTTTTTTAAATATTCCATGGCATGTTGGCGACCAAGGGGTTTTCATGTGTCCAACATCCACCTTGCCTTTGACTGATTATCCTTATTCACTGCTGATGGAGTTGGCACGGGGCAAAGTCAATCAATTTCGTAATTTTAGTTCTGACTGGGAATTCAGCGGATTGAAAATCAACCAGGACCTTCGCGATCAACTGATCAAATCCACGCTTGAATTTGGAAAGTCCTTCAGCAGTTCCGATTTGACACAACAGGAAAAGTATTTGCAAAACTCGATAGAAATGGCGTATCGAGGGTCGGACACCTTGATTCGCGAATACATGCGCCAAGTATTCAATATCAGGCATCAAGACAACCAACCATTTGAAACCTGCCTTTCCGCAAAAGTATCAAAACCTTTCCCTAGTTCCCTCTCAAGCAAATTTGAGCAATCGTTCAATTACATGCAAGTCGGGTTTAATTGGAAAAATATCGAAACATCTCAAGGGGTTTTCAATTGGAATGAATCGGACAATGCCCTTGAGAGTTGTCTTTCCACGGGTATGGAAGTCATCGGCGGTCCTATTATCCAAATGACCAACGAAAATCTTCCAGCTTGGCTTGGAACCAATTGCCAAACTGCCTCGCAATATGCAACAGCGATGGCGAGGTTTTTGGACACCACTATAAGGCGATACGAGGGAAAAATTCACCGCTGGATCATTTGTTCCGGACTTAATGTCGCCAATCAACCCGCTTTTGGCGATGAAACTTATTTTAGAATTGCATGTAAACTTGCTGAAATCGCAAAACAAATTCACTCTTCACTCGAAATAATAATTGGTGTTACCCACCCCTGGGGAGATTACTCAGCAAAACAAAAAAGAGCATTTTCACCATTCATTTTCACGGATAATTTATGCAGGGCAGGGCTAAATCTTGCAGCAATAGACATAGAAATAGTGATGGGGTCATCTCCAAATGGCTCTTTTTGCAGGGATTTGCTTGAAACTTCAAGGCTTTTGGATCTTTATGCAGTGTTAGGAATGCCATTGACCATAACTCTCGGTTATCCGTCAGCAACAAATCCAGGAACTGATGTTGATTCTGACTTTGGAAATTGGCGGGGACCCAAGAGTCAAGCTTCCCAAGCTGACTGGGCTGAATCTTTCACATCACTTATGCTAAGCAAACGATATATTCAATCCATCCAATGGGTCGAACTATCAGACGACCAAAATTCCTCATTTCCTAATTGTGGTTTATTTGACAAGGACTGGCATCCGAAAACTGCTTTTGCCTGCATGGAAAAAATACGAAAGACTCACCTCCGTTAAAAGGAAAAAGCCAGCCTTATAAAGACTGGCTTTTAGTCATCACATTCAAAGTTTATGAATCCTTGGACTCAGAACCTTTGGCAGGAGCCTCACTTGAGGGGCCAACTGGTTCCAATACCTCTTTATCTTCAGCTTCAAAACTTGGGTCAAACAAGATCTTCTTTTCACCATCAACTTCAGCCACCCTGGTGTTAATCAAATTCTTGCCGACAAAAGAACCGCGGAGAAGGTCTTCGGAAAGAGGATCTTCCAAGAAGTGTTCAATCGCCCTTCGCAAAGGACGGGCACCAAAATCCAAGCTAGTGCCTTTTTCAATAAGAAGATCCTTGGATTCCTCAGTCAAAACAAGCCTTAAATTCTTTTCTTTAAGGCGTTTATAAACCTTGCTCAATTCGATATCAATGATGTTCTTGAGGTCAGGTTTAGTGAGGGGACGGAAAACAATAATGTCATCAACACGATTCAAAAACTCAGGCCGGAAATTATTTTCCATTGCCTGTTTCACCGTTTCCTTCATCTTAGAGTAGTTAGCCTGCTCATCCTTGCGATTATGAAAACCATAACCACCAACTTTGCCGGTGATTTCAGCAGCACCAATATTTGTTGTCATAATGATGATGCTATTTTTAAAATCGATTGTCCGACCGACATTATCAGTCAACCGGCCTTCCTCCATAATTTGCAATAGCATATTCCAAACTTCAGGGTGTGCCTTTTCGATTTCATCAAGAAGGACCACACTGTAAGGCTTTCGCCTGATTTTTTCAGTAAGCTGGCCTCCCTCTTCATAACCGACGTATCCAGGAGGAGCACCAACCAAACGACTTACATTATGTTTTTCGGAGTACTCACTCATATCGATCTGAATGAGGGAATTCTCATCGCCAAACATGAAGGCAGCGAGGCGTTTGGCCAACAGAGTCTTTCCCACCCCGGTGGGGCCTGCAAAAATAAAGCTTCCAATCGGACGCTTGGGGTCCTTCAAACCAGCACGACTTTTACGTACCGCCTTGGATATTGACTCAATGGCCTCATACTGGCTCACAACCTGCTTATGCAATTCCTTTTCCATCGAAAGCAATCTGGCAGTTTCGTTGTCTTCCAGTCGTTTAAGAGGCACTCCGGTCATTTTGCTAACAACTTCGGCAATGACATCGTCATCGACTACACCATCAACCTCGCGGGATTTATCTCGCCATTCCTTGTTGATAGTTTCTTTTTTCTTCTTTAACTTATCAGCTTGATCACGAAGGTGAGCTGCTTTTTCAAAATCTTGCTCAGCAACTGCAGCTTCTTTTTCCTGATTCAACTTCTCTATCTGCTGATCCAAATCCTTAAGATCAGGTGGCCTGGTCATTGCTTTCAATCTTACCCGCGCACCAGCCTCGTCTATCACATCGATCGCTTTATCAGGCAAGCACCGCCCACTAATGTAACGATCACTCAATTCAACAGCACTTGCAAGGGCCTCGTCTTTAATTTGTACCCTGTGGTGGGCTTCATAACGATCCCTAAGGCCTCGAAGAATTTCTACGGCTTCGTCCTTGGATGGTGGATTGACAATAATTTGCTGGAAACGACGCTCCAAGGCGCCGTCTTTCTCGATATATTTTCGATACTCGTCCAGAGTTGTGGCACCAATGCATTGAATTTCACCGCGCGCAAGGGCAGGCTTCAAAACATTGGAAGCATCTATGGCACCTTCAGCCCCCCCAGCACCAACAAGAGTGTGGAGTTCATCAATGAACAAAATTGTATTTTTCGCCCTGCGAACTTCATTCATTACGGCTTTTATTCGCTCTTCAAACTGGCCTCGGTACTTTGTTCCAGCGACCATCATTGCAAGATCCAAAACCACTATACGCTTATCACGAAGTAATTCAGGAACATTTCCGTCAATCACCAACTGGGCCAAACCTTCAACAATCGCAGTTTTACCAACACCCGCCTCCCCTAGAAGCACGGGATTGTTTTTAGTCCTTCGGCTAAGGATTTGTACGACTCGCTCAATTTCATTGGCACGGCCTATCACAGGGTCAAGTTTGGCCTGTTTAGCAAGTTCGGTCAGGTCTCGACCAAAACTATCCAAGGCAGGCGTTTTAGATTTGCCCCTGCCTGGCTGTTTTTCACCACTGCTACTGCCGCCACCCGTTTCTTCGGTAGCCATGTTGTGCCCCAGCAAATTAAGGACTTCTTCTCGAACATCATCAAGCTTCAAGCCAAGGTTCATCAAAACCTGGGCCGCAACCCCCTCCTGTTCACGCAAAAGCCCCAATAAAAGGTGCTCTGTGCCAACATAGTTATGGTTAAGATTGCGAGCTTCTTCAATCGAATAATCAATTACTTTTTTTGCCCTGGGAGTTTGGGGAAGTTTCCCCATAGTCACCATATCAGGGCCGGATTGGACAATTTTTTCGACCTCAAGCCGGATCTTTCTCAAGTCAATATCAAGATTTTTAAGAACATTCGCAGCCACGCCGGAACCTTCTTTTACCAGCCCAAGCAATATATGCTCCGTGCCAATATACTCATGATTGAAGCGTTGAGCCTCTTGATTGGCAAGTTGCATTACTTTTCGAGCACGATCAGTAAAACGTTCATACATTTTTAAACTAGCCCTATGTACTTATATTCAATGAACTAAAAACAAACATACACTTTTAATGATCTTAGGTCATCTCCAAAAACTATAAAATTTCAACCACCATTATTATAGTCATTCGGAAGCATTTATAACTGTTTTGCCAAAATAATCCATTTTATTTCAATTTCAATTTAAGTGCGCTGAAAAAAATCCACCAGAAATTATGATCTTGAGAATCCGGGGGGGCATTCAAATTCAAATTTTGGAAATTCCTCCAATGTCGGCCCAACAAGTTTTATTTTCTCTAATTCCATATTTCCTAGTCCTGCTTTGGATCCAAGATTTATATGCTCGATTTTTGCAGGATCAAAACCCATTAATCTTGAGCAGGATGAATCAACCGCGACGGGGTCATCCCCCATAAGCAATATATTTGAATTGATCGGAGTACCATAAAGGGGGCCATCCCCCTCCATTCCCACAATGCCATCAACTAAAGACAAGTCAGCTTTTCTAGTGCAGTTAATGTCAATGATACTATTTGTAATTCCTTGAAAATGCAGTTCGTTTTTCGGCCATCCATACGCTTGTCCTGAAGCAATACCAAACAAGTTCTTCAAGGACAGGGTGACATTTGTCCAATGATGCGTTTTAAGCTTGGGAACCGAAATCAAAACATCGGATTCATAAGCCTCTTTGCTAAAATAAATAAAACCTAATCTTGTTTTTGAACCCAGGTTGACCACCTTTCTGGTTTGGTCATAATTTATATCGACAAACCGAATGTTATGATTTATCAACACTTGCCCCAACCCACTTTCACTTAACAAACAACCCATGTTTCTACGATGCCCTGACCCCTCACCAACAACAATTTGGGAAGCACCTTCCTCAATACAAAGCCTGATCAATGCATCAATAACCAAAGGGTTGGTGTGAATGGGCCTTTTTGGATTAAATTCTACAATATTTGGTTTTAAAAAAACTTTTTTACCTGCAAGTGGAACACTGGTTCTAAAGGATTGGTACATTCCCCTGAGCTTAAAAAAGATATCATCCCCGTAACTAGAAATTCCCCCCCATGAGACAAGGCTTTCTTCTTTTTTAGTCTGCACGCCGCCTAAACCATCAATTAGCAATCTCCTGAAAAATCTTTTCCCAAAATCCCCCCATGACTCTTTAGGAACGCTTGCCTTAATATTTGACAACTTGGTTAAATTAGGGCTGATCGCAAAAACATTTTCTACAACCACTTTGCTTGCGAGCAATGCTAGAGAAACACGACATACAGAATTTGCAATGGGATGATTCTTGTTCGACCATTCAATTATGAATTTGGTTAAAAGTTGCTTGGTAACATTTTCAATTTTAACAAGATCGACAGGGTTATTTGATAAATACAATGAAATTGCCAAGACTGCCCAAAAAGCATGCTCAAGATCCTGGGCATCATCAATTCCCCTCATCAAATAATCAAGTGATGCCCCAACTCTGGGATTTGAACCTCCCTTGGTTCCATGAAGTGCCAGGAGACAAATCGCTGTCGGACCGGGAACAGGATCTAAAAGCTTACCAAGAACGGTCTTGTTACCATAGTTGGCACCCCCCTCATCCATAAGGCGATCAACCAAAAAATCTATTCCTTCGATCACCCGGGGGTTATCATCCAAGCCCGCCGACCTGAGGGCCAAAACTGCCCATGCCGTTGGTTCAACCCAGGAAAAAGTATTTAATGACCATGGCCAACCCGTAAGTTGCGGATTAATACCTTTTGCGTGAATTTCTAAAGCTTTGTCATGTTTAGTCACAGCACCTTTAATTTCCAACAAAATGGAAACCATCTTTGCAATCGCATTTGGATTAATATTAAATTTTCGAAGAGTGAATAATACCAAAGGTATAGTCCAGCTAGCTTCCTGCCTTCCATCTGGATTAACCACCATTCCAGATGGTTGAATACATGATTCCAAAAATTTTATACCAGAAACAAACTCTTTGCCGGACTCAAACTGGGAGTTTTTCAAAGCTAATAGGGCAAGACAGGTAGGTTCTACCGAAGCAGTTTTATTATCGTAATAAGACCATCCACCAGTTGGCACGACATTCTCAACCAGCCAACTCTCCAATGGCAATAAAGAACTTTGCTGGCTTTGCATGAGATATTTTCTAAAAATATTTAATTACTGGAGGACCCGGAACTACGAAGTTTACTCCGGAGAAACTTTGCTCGTGCGGTATTTCTTTCCTCTCCATCGAGAGTGCTACCCATTAATTTTTGCAAATGAGCTGGCTGGGTCTGTATAAACAATTCGTTTACCGTATTAATATCAACATCATCAATCATTTTTAAATGAATTCCCAGGCGCACATAGGATAATAATTCCATGGTTTCATCTGAAGTCATCATGGTGGCGGAACTTAAAGTACCAAACGCCCTGGAGATACGATCTTGAAGTATTTGCCCATTATCTTTTTTCCAAGCGACCCTGGCTTGTCTTTCGTAATCAATAATTTGAGGAATGACGCTGTAAATCTCATTTAAAATGGCATTTTCGCTTTTACCCAGAGTGACTTGATTTGATATTTGAAAAAAATGCCCCGAAAAGCGGCTACCCTCACCATAAAGACCACGATGCGTCAGGTTTATCCTTTGCAATGCCCTAAAAACCTTGTCGATTTGTTTTGTAAAATCCAAAGCAGGCAGATGCAGCATGACACTTGCCCGCATCCCAGTTCCCACATTAGTAGGACATGCTGTAAGGTAACCAAACTCATCGTGAAAAGCGTACGAAACCTTTTTTTCCAAAAAATCATCAAGTTTATTGATGGTTTCCCAAGCACTTTCCAAAGAAAAACCAGACCGCATGACCTGTAATCGTAAATGGTCCTCCTCATTGACCATGAGGCTTAGTGACTCCAAGTCTCCCAAAGCAACACCCCTAGGGCCATCATTTGCCGCCAATTCACGAGATATCAACTGCCTCTCAACTAAAAATTGACGGTCCAGAGGATTGAGGGAAGTAAGCGAGAGATATTCAAATTTTTGTTCAAATTCCAATGCCTGGATTCTATCTCTAAGAAGATTTTCAATTTCAGCTTTTTGGAAATTACTAGCCCTGTTGGGAAAAGGAAAACCAGCGAGGTTCCTTGCAAGCCGAATTCTACTAGAAATGACAATATCCGAATCAGCACCACAGCCTTTAAGCCATTCCCCACTTGATTTTGACAATGTTTCAAAATTCATCGGAACTTTCCTTTTCTTTCAGTAAATCCCTTAATTTTGCGGCTTCCTCGTAAGATTCCATCTCTATCGCCTTTTTTAATCTCTGACGGATTTTTAATATCTCATCCGATTTTTTGCCGGAAAGGTCAGGATTTCGCTTAGGTATCTTACCAAGATGTTTTTTGGAATGCTGAATCTTTTCTATTAAAGGTTCCAAACCGGATTTAAAGTGATTATAGTCCTTCGGACAACCAAGTCTTCCCTGGGCGCGAAAATCCATATATCGAATCCCACAATCGGGGCATACTAGTTTGGATAACTCATCAGCCTCCTTGCCAATATGCTTAGAAATCAAGCCTTGTAATATTCCCGGAAGATCTGATTCAGCATGTTTAAGCAACTGCTTTGCTTCCGCGCACTCTTTGCAAATGTTCGTTATTTTCTTTTGACCGCCCACTATGTCAGTCAAATGAATGGTAGCAGGTTTTGAACAGTACTTACAATTCATGATATTTTTGTGCCGGTGTGATTTTATGGTTAATATTATTGGTTTTCTAGAAACCGAATCCTGTCTCTTAGGGCCGCAGCTTCCTCATATTTCTCTTTTTGAATCAACAATTGTAATTGCTTCCTGAGTTGGTCTATTTCCTTCTGTACATTTTTATTGGCATCAAAACGAGAGGGAGATTTACCACAATGCTTGGTTTCGCCATGAATATTCTCCAAATAAGGCATTAAATCATCATGAAAGACAGTGTAATCATGTGGACACCCCAACCGGCCTGAATTTCGGAACTCGGAAAACTTCATCGCACAAAAATCACAAACTACTGAAGCTTCCTCCTCTTCTTGAGAGGTTCCAACCTTGGAAACCACAGGTTCAAGTTTCGCATCAAGAGAATCCTTTTCATTCATATCATTTTGTAAATATTTCTGAGCACAATCCTCGCAGAAATGCAACTCCTGTACATCCAACTTGCTTAATATATCTGTAATATGCATTGTTGCGACCTTGGAACACTTATTACATTTCATCTGATTGTTTCCTGGGAAATCAATTGGGAGATAATCAAGCCATTGCAAAAATCACCAGTTATCAAATATCATAGTCTATGACTATTTTAGCGGGGTAGTTCAAGATTGAAACATAAGATTATGAAAACCATCCGTGAAATTTTAAATTTCTTTGAATTCGTGACAGGCTTTAACATGAAAAACATTCTTAAAATAACTCTGACTTCATTACTATTTGGATATGTTTCTTTTCTGATGGCTGATGACTGGCCTGGATTTTTAGGACCAAAAAGAAACGGCCATGCCCCCATCAAAAATGAAACTTTTCTAGAGACCCCTAAATTAACTTGGTCGATCAATGTTGGCGAAGGATTCAGCGGTCCTGTTATTTTTGGTGAAACAGTTTTTCTACACCACCGGAATCAAAATTCGGAAGATATTTCCGCATTTGACCTTAAAACAGGAGAAACATTATGGAAAAAAAGTTTTACCACCAATTACATAGATGATTTTTCCAGGGGGAACGGCCCTCGCTCAACCCCAAGTGTTAACAAAACCGCAATTATTTGCATAAGTCCTGATGGCGTTCTGAGGGCTTTAAGCACAACCAACGGGAAGCTCATGTGGGAAAAAAATCTTTTATCAGAATTTGAAGCTTCCAAAGTTTTTTTTGGATTTGGCAGTTCTCCATTAATTATCGATGAAAAAGTAATAGTTATGGCAGGGGGAAAAAAAGCAGGGTGTATTTGCATTAACATCAACGATGGTTCAATCGTTTGGAAAAGTGAAAATTTCAAGGGCAGTTACGCGTCTCCCATTTCAGCGAAAATTGAAAATCAAGATACTATTCTTGTTTTTCAAAGAGAGGGCCTTTCCATTTTAAAACTTGAAGATGGCAAAACTTTAGGATCATTTCCCTGGCGAGCCAGGTTTGATGCTTCTGTAAATGCTTCAACACCTTTGTTTCAAGACGAGCAAATTTTTTTGACTGCCAGTTATGGAACAGGTGCAACCCTGGTAAAGTTTAATCAGGGCAAATTTGAAAAATACTGGGCTAACGATAATTCTCTTTCTTGTCATTTTGGTACCCCAATAATTGCAAACGGTTTCTTATATGGATTTCACGGAAGACAGGAATCCGGACCCGAACTTCGCTGTGTTAATTTAAAGTCGGGCGAAGTCATGTGGTCAAAAGATGGTTCTGGTGGTGGCAGTTTGATAAAGTTTAATGAACATTATCTCGTATTAACTGAAGACGGTACCATTTTTATTAATAAACTTAATTCCAATAAATTCGATTCACTTTTTTCAAAAAAAATCCTTGATGGTGTTTGCAGGGCACAACCCGGATTTTCTGATAAATATCTTCTTGCACGGGATGCTACAAAACTCATTTGTCTTCAAATTATCAAATAGCTCTATGGTTCTATTGTTAGATTTCACATTCGAATGAATCTACAAATTTTACAACCAATAATACGAGCAGATTAACCACTATAAACGGACCAATTTAGTTTAATTTCGGAAGAATAGGCAATATTTGCAGCCTGTTTTCAATTTTTACTAGTTTATAATGATTTCACAAAATTGAATCTTTCATTTGAAATTGGTGAAATCATGCGCATTTACAACTTTTTAAAATCCATGGGAATCGCCTTCGACATTATTCAGCATCCTCCTGCTTTTTCCGCTCAAAAACTTGCAAAATACTTGCATACTCCGGGACGACAAATAGCTAAAACCGTCCTTCTTAAAACAATGGAATCATACAAAATAGCTATTTTACCTGCGGATAAAATGCTGGATAAATCAAATGTTGAGTTCTTGATTCAAACAAGAGCAAAAATGGCTAATCCCATGAATATTTCGGAGCTTTTCTTTGATTGTGAATGGGGATTAGTTCCCGCCTTCGGCTCAGCTTATGGAATATCGACCATCCTTGATTCAAGCCTTCTCGAATGTTCAAGCATTGTTGTTCCTGGACATTCACACCTTGAGTCCATCCGAATAAGTTCCAAAGATTTTATAAATTTGGAATCCCCAATTTTAGGAATGCTAATCAAATTGGAAATGCTCGCAATTTAAACATTTAAAACCCTATGGTTTGTAGTTTTAAATTCTTCCCAGGAATCTTATATTTGCATAGATATGAGCATTCTTGAAAACTCTTTAATAATTGCGGGACCAACAGCTTCCGGAAAAACCAAACTTGCAATTAAGTTGGCCAAGCTTCTTGGCACCGAAATCATTTGCATGGATTCCATGACTTTATTCAAAGACATGAATATTGGAACCGCCAAGCCAACCCCCTATGAACAATCATTGGTTAAACATCATTTGCTGGACATTTTGCTACCAACTGAATCAAGCAATGTCCAATTTTGGCTAAATTGTGCCAAAGAAACAGCGGGGGAATTAATTAGAAGAGGAAAATCGCCAATTTTTGTTGGTGGCACCCCACTTTATTTAAAGGCTTTATTATTTGGTTTATTTGAAATCCCAGAAATTCCTAAAAACATTCGAATTGAGTTGGAGGACAAATACCCCAAAGATAGTTTTGCTGATGCATTCAATCTACTTAAGGAAATAGACCCAGCATCCGCGAATAAAATCCATCCAAATGATCGAAGAAGAATAATTAGGGCCTTGGAAGTATGGCATGGACTTGGAAAAACGATCAGTTCACTTCAAAAGCAATGGGAGATCGAGACAAACACCTCATTCAACCCCTATAAAATAAAATGTATTTGGTTGAAAACGGACCGTCCTAGCTTACATGAAAAAATCCAACTTAGAACCAGTCAATTATTGAAAAATGGGTGGATCGAAGAGGTCAAAATTCTTCATCAAAAATATAAATCACTAGGAAAAGAAGCCGCTCAGGCGATTGGTTATTCTCAAATTTCAAAGTATTTACATGGGTTGATGAATTATTCAGAAATGGAGGAAAACATCAACCTTGCCACCCGACAACTAGCTAAAAAACAAGAAACATGGTTCAGGCATATTCCGGGATGCATACCCGTCCCTGTTGAAAATAAGTTCAATTTTTGGGGTTTCGATATCGATATCTAACAATTTCATGTTAAAATACATAGATATTTTTATTTAAATTTTAATAAGCTCATCAACTTATGGCGCAAAAAGTCACGATTCATGTCATAGAAGGGTCAGATAAGGGATTAACCTTCGGTTCCTTAGACCTTCCTATTACCATTGGTCGGGAAGAGGGCAATAACATACGGTTAAGCGATGAAAGAATCAGCAGGTATCATGCAAAAATTCAAAGCGACAACGGTGAAGTTATTTTGACTGATCTTGAAAGCACCAATGGCACCCGGGTGAACGGAAACTCGATCAACATAAGAAGATTAAAGGCCGGAGATCGAATAAACATAGGTCGCTCAATTTTACTTTTTGGCTCCGAGATTGAAATACGGGACCGCATCAACGCCATCGCCGGTATTTCCGACAATGCTGGCAAAACAAAAATCGCCACCGAAACGGAACAGGGAATAAACAATGCCATGAATATTGTTGATTCCTTTGACCACGATTTACCCGGGGAATTGAATTCCGGTCAGACTGTCTCCGTGAAGCAGGGCAATATTTTCATAGGTGACAAGCCGCTTCCCCCATTACCAAGAAAACTTTCACCAGCCCAATCAGCCAGACTGGCTGAAATATTTGAATATGTGCACAGGCAGTTGACCCTTGCAACGGAAAGCATGCATTCAGATGGTGAAACTTCAAATATCAAACTAAAATTCTCTGATTGGCAAAAAATCCAATCCATTCATTTGATACTTGCAAAATACGCCCGAGCAATCATCGATCCTGATAATTTCCAATCCTGATTTTTAATAATTGTTTATTAACACCCTTTGTTCATTTTTTTCTTGATAATCAAAATTTTTGATTTGAAATGATGTTTTAAAGCCTTTTGATATGGAGTCTCCAAGGATGGCGGAAAAGTCTTTTGCACACCTGCATTGCCATACCCATTACAGTTTACTTGATGGAGCAAGTCGAATTCCTGAGCTTGTGAAATATGTGAAGCATCAGGGAATGAACGCAGTTGCTCTGACCGACCATGGAAATTTATTTGGTGCCATCGAGTTTTATAAGGAGTGCAAGGCTGGAGGGGTGAATCCTATCATTGGATATGAGGCTTATGTTGCCCCTAAAGGGAGGACTGAAAGAGATGCAAAAAAAAGGGGCGATGCTGGTTTTCACCTAACCCTGCTCGCCAAGAATAACAAAGGATTTCAAAACCTTATAAAAATGGCATCCATCGCTTTTCTTGAGGGATATTATTATGTGCCCCGAATAGACAAAGAGGTCCTTAAAGCACATAGCGAGGGAATTATCTGTTTGAGCGGATGCGCTTCAAGCGAGTTCAGCGATTTTATTCTCCAGGAAAAGAAAGATGAAGCCTCCGACCTTGCCCGCTGGTTTTCAAAAGTTTTCAAAAATCGTTTTTTCATTGAGATACAGAATAACGGGGTTCCAATCCAAGAGGAATGTGCCCGGGGTGCCATTGATATCGCAAACAAACTTGGCATGCCCTTGGTTGCGACATCAGACGCCCATTATTTAAAGCCTGAGGATAGCAACGCCCACGATGTCCTTCTTTGCATAAACACAGGTAGACTTCGGACTGACGAAAACCGAATGAAATACGGTTCCGATCAATTTTACATTCGGTCTCCCCAGGAAATGTACAAACTTTTCCCAAACCAGGAGGAATCGGTAAAGCGTAGCCAGGAAATCGCAGACAGTTGTGATATTCAACTTGATTTCAGCAAAAGACATTTCCCAGTTTTTTCCCCACCAGACAAAAAAACTCCGGAGAAATACCTGACTGATTTATGTGCCTTGGGAATGAAGGATCGTTACGGCGAAACCCCTCCTCAGGCGGCCATCGAAAGGATGGACAAGGAAATTGGAATCATATGCAGGATGGGCTTCGCAAGTTACTTCCTCATAGTTGCTGATTTTGTAAGGTTTGCCACCGAGAAAGGAATTCCCTGCAGTGCAAGGGGGTCGGCTTGTGGAGCTCTTGTAAGCTATGTTTTAAAACTCAGCCATGTGGATCCATTGGAATATGGCCTTCTTTTTGAAAGGTTTCTTGATCCCAATCGAAGTGAAGCGCCTGATATTGACATTGATTTCTGCAAAGAAAGGCGTGAGGAAGTGATCGCTTATGTGCGTGAAAAATACGGGGAGGAAAGCGTCGCACAAATTGCGACATTTGGAACTATGGCTGCAAGGGCTGCGATCAAGGATGTGGGCAGAGTCTTTAATGTTCCCTTGGACAGGGTGGTCAAACTATGCGAATTGGTACCCGAAACCCCTGGAATCACTCTTCAGGAGGCGATTGATGGGAATTCCGAATTAAGACACAGCATAAATGATGACCCGCAAATCAAAGAATTGATGGATATCGCTCTTAAGCTTGAGGGTACAAATCGTAACGCCGGAACTCATGCCGCGGGTGTCGTTATTTCAAATGGCCCGCTGACCGATTATGTGCCTTTGCAAAGAATCGTCCGCAAAGGCGACGACTCACAGCGCAAGGACGAGGGTATAGTCACAACCCAATGGGTGATGGGCGACCTTGAGACTGTTGGGCTTTTAAAGATGGACTTCCTTGGCCTAAGGACGCTGACCGCGCTGGACAACGCGGTTCGAATGATCGAGAAGAATCATGGAATTAAAATAGACCTGAACAGCATTCCTCTCAACAACAAGGAAACATACGCCTTATTGCAAAAAGGTGATGCAAAGGGTGTTTTTCAACTTGATTCAAGCGGGATACGGGAACTTCTAAAACGCATGAAACCTGACAATATCAGGGATATCATCGCCATCATGGCACTCTACCGTCCTGGCCCATTGGAAGGAGGGATGGTCGATTCCTATATCAACAGGAAACACGGCAGGGAAAACCCTGTCTACGCACATCCAGTCATGGAGCAAATTCTCTCAGAAACCTTTGGAGTCATGGTTTACCAGGAACAAATCATGCAGATTTTGAATCAACTGGGTGGTATTGAGTTATCCAGTGCGTACGCATGCATAAAGGCGATCAGCAAGAAAAAATATGACATCATCGACAAAAGAAAAGAAGAATTCATCAAAGGGGCAAAAGAACGCGGCCTTGACGAAAAAACTGCTGCTGACATATTTCAATTAATCGTTGTCTTTGGTGGTTACGGTTTTAACAAAAGCCACTCCGCTGCCTATGCTCATATTGGCTTTCAAACAGCTTACCTTAAACAACACTATAGGGCTGAGTTCATGGCGGCCCTACTTACCAGTGAGATTGAAGATGGCAATAAGCGTGACAGCCTGGTTATGCATATCGATGACGCTCGGCGTGGAGGCATTGAAGTTTGCCCTCCAAATATAAATTCAAGTGATTCCGACTTTGTCGTAAATGAAGGTAAAATTCTTTTTGGATTAAGGGCAATAAAGGGGTGCGGAAATAATGCGGCTGCTGAAATTGTTCGCAATCGATTGGAAAACGGCAAATACAGGGATATATTTGATTTTTGCGAAAGGGTTGATTCAAGAATAGTAAGTAAAGCTGTCATAGAAAAATTAATAAAATCAGGCGCCTTGGATTGCCTTAACGCCCATAGAGCCCAGCTAATGCATCTTTTACCGCGGGCCATAAAAGGGGCAGTGGACAGGCAACATGACAAAAAAACGGGACAAGGTAATTTATTTGCCCTGGCCCCGGAAACCCCTGCTGAAGAATCTTCAAGCAGCAATACTGTTCTAATCCAGGTTCCCGAATGGAATGAGACAGAAAAGCTAAAATTCGAAAAAGAGGTGTTGGATTTTTACTTCTCCAGTCATCCATTAACCCAATTTGAAAAAGAAATTCGCAGGTTTTCCAGTCATTCCTGTGAACAACTTCGAGATTTGCCAGCCGATCACGAAGTCACTCTGGGCGGAATGATTACCAACATCAGGTTTATGAACACGAAAAAGGCAAAGAACGGAAACAGCCGTTATGTCCGTTGCAGAGTCGAGGATTTTAATGGAGGAGTGGACTGCGTGATGTGGCCTGATGATTATCTTCGTTACAAGGATGAATATCAGGAAGACCGAGTATGTTTTGTCAAAGGAAAGATTGAGCGGACCAGGGATGAACCGGGCCTTATCCTGCAAAGGGTATTCAGTGTTGAACAAGCCTCAAAAGAACTTGCCAAAGGGTTATACCTTCAAGTCACACTTGGAACCAATAAGCCACATGAAATAAATCAAATTGCTGATGTGTTAAGGTCAAGCCCGGGTTCGTGCCCGGTATATCTTTCAATTCGTGATTATTCTAAAAATCTATGTGTGCTAAAATTGGGTCGCACATTTCAAGTCAATCCAAACCGATTTCCGGTTGAGGAACTTGAAGAAATCCTGGGGCAGGGCAATGTTAAACTAAATTAACCCCCTCAATATCAAGCAAAGTTCGCTTCAAACTAAATCCACCGGAAAATCCACCCATGGTATTTTTTGAAGTTATGACCCGATGGCAGGGGATCAACAAAAGTATCGGGTTTTTTCCACATGCATTTCCCACTGCACGACAAGCATCGGGTTGACCGATTTCCACGGCAATGTCACGATAACTTTTGGTTTCACCAAAAGTAATACCCCGCAGTTGATTCCAAACTTTTATTTGAAATGGCGTACCTTTTGGCTGGGGAGTTAAAGCAGGTTTTTCACCGGCGCAAAAAGATTCAAGAAATGAAATCAACCTGGCACAATCACCAACTTTCCTGATCTCAGGCCCCGAATTGTAAGTTGATGCCAAATATTCAACCTTGGATGTTTGATCTTTGATTCCTGCCAGCAAAACCCGAACATACATCCGGTTCCAATAACAGCTAAAATAAAATTTCCTGAAAAAACAAGAGCTCAAAACAAAATCATTTCCAAGGCCATCAACCAAAAATTTTCTCATATGTTGCTTTTGATTCTGGACATGAAACCAAGATAAATAAGGAGAGATATCGACCTTACTGCCTCTTTCCAATTCACCTTGGATGCCCCTGCTCGTCGATTTTCAAATATTATCGGATACTCACCAAGCTTGCTTCCGCAACGAAAAACCCTGAAAAGCATTTCTTGTTGAAAACTATATCCTCTGGAATAAATACGGTCAAAATTCACCTCCTTAAGTTTGGAGGTTTTATAACAACGAAACCCACCACTTGCATCATGCACAGGCATCCAATACAGCAACCTGACTATGCAGTTTACTGTGGTACTGATTAGCTTTCTTGAAAATGGCCAGTTCTCGGTTCCCCCTCCAGGCACATAACGAGACCCGATCATCACATCATAGTCTTTCATTCCTTGAAAAATCGGCGGTATATATCGTGGATGATGGCTAAAATCGGCATCCATGCTCATGAAATAATCGAAATTATTAGTGATGGCATATTTCATTCCCGCGACAATTGCAGTACCCAACCCTAATTTCCCGGACCTATGAACAGTATGAATCCCTTGATATTCCTGTGCAAGAACATCAGCAAGTTGACCGGTACCATCAGGTGAATTATCATCAACTACTAGAATATGAGCTTGAGGCATGAAATTTTTGATAGACTCAATCAAAGGTCTGAGATTATCGTGTTCATTGTAGGTAGCAATACTTATCAGGAGTTTACTTTCATTTAATTCCGTCACATGATCTCCATGTAAATACAACTATTTGATAAAAATATAGACTGGAATATTAACTAAAAGGCTAATTTAAAGCTATAGATTTAAACTGAACAACCACAAGGACTAAAAAGCAATGGCAGCAATCGATCCAATTAAAATTTCCTGCCCGGAGTGCAAAAAAGCAATTGCAGTTCCTCCTGAACTTATTGGTAAAAAAGTCAGGTGCAAAGGCTGTAGCAAGGTGTTTGAAGCCCAAAAACCAGCTCCAGCTAAAGAAATTGAAAAGCCCAAAGAACCGGAGAAAAAAGCGCAAAACGCCAATGAAGACCCTGATGATGATGGCAAAGCCTATGGCGTAAGAGAGACCATACTGGTGGCTCGCTGCCCAAATTGCGCAAAAGAGTTAGCCACCGAAGACGCTATCATCTGCATTTATTGTGGCTACAACAACTTAACACGGGTTCTGGCAACCACAAAAAAAACTTATGACATCACAGGCACTGATATTTTCATGTGGAATTTGCCGGGGATAATTGGCGCGATTATTTTTATCACAATACTTACTTTCAACATTATTTACATGATAAAAATTGATGACTGGTGTTCAACCGAGGAGGGAAAAACAGATCCACCCTGGTTCAGCTTTTTGGCACATGGTTCAATAAAGTTATGGCTTTATATTATCTCGGGGTTTATACTATTTGCAGTAGGTCGTTTCTCTTTTATTAGGCTGGTGTTAGACAACAAGCCTAAAGAAGAGGAAAAAATTTAGCCAACATTAACCCGTGAACCATAGCCCAGTTCATGCTAGCAAATCTAAGAACATACGCCTTAATTGGCATCGATGCCACCTTTGTTGACGCTGAAGTCGATATAAGTGCAGGCTTTCCAAAGACAGTAATTGTTGGTCTGCCTGAACAAGCCGTGAAAGAAAGCATCCATCGGATTGAACGGGCGCTATCAAATCTCGGGTATTCCAGAACAACCGGCCACACAGTGGTAAATCTGGCACCAGCTGATTTAAAAAAAGATGCAGG
>SXGQ01038002.1_pt1 | contig 18136 bp, 14 predicted proteins | sample 3178371 | NCBI WGS metagenome assembly SXGQ01 (sample SAMN11356859, study PRJNA531348) | freshwater metagenome | isolation source: freshwater sample F1-20 | place: China: Fuxian Lake, Yuxi | collected 2017-12-25 | reverse complement strand
CCAGTGCATCCAGTCCGAAGGCATCGGTCGTACCCATGGTGGCGACGATTGCTGCGATACGCCGACCTTCACGCAGCAGTCGTCTTAATTCAGATTCCAGCAGACAGGTGCGGATTTCATTGTTGGGTGAGCTGGGTATGACCACGACCTGTTCCAGCCCCAGTCCCAGCCATGCAGCGGCAGTGCTGACTGCGTAGTGTGCCTGATCGGAGCAGACAACGACGGGAGGCGGTCCGGTGATCCCGGAATGCAGGGAACCGGGGACAGCTTTTTCAATTCCCAGCCGCAGTGCGTAGAGCAGCGTGCCTGTGCCTCCGAATGTAAAGACTCCGCCAGCCTGATTCGGATTGCAACCCAGCATTTCAGCGGTGATGGTGATGGCTTCGGCTTCTGCGAGCGCAACTCCGCGCCCGGAGGCTTCACTGCACAGGTTGGGGTTGTAGATGGCGGGCAGCAGGGTGCCGAGGATTCCGGGGATGCAGGGTGGGGGCTGAACATTGATCTGGGATCGCGGGTGGCCGTAGATGAACAGTCCGGACAGGTGATCGACGAGATCTCGCGAGACGGTTTCGACGGACTGCGGATCTTCCTGAAGTCGGGCGTGGACGGCCTGAGAGAAGTCAATTTTTCGGGGTTCGCCGAGGATTGGGCGCTGGGATTTCAGCGTATCGAGCCGATCGATGGCTCGCAGAATCGAAAACACGAACCAGGCATCGTGTTCCTGATCGGAAACGGGCTGCGGAAAGGCGCGGCGGAGTTGTTCCAGCAAATCTCGGTAAGTCGTCATGCAATTCTGCGGGGAAGTTGTGGTTTACGCGGTTCTGAAAATGCAGAGCACTGCGGTGTGCAGGGCGCTTCCCTTACTGTTCAATGCTGCGTAGGATCTGGAATTCCGCAGGGAATTCCAGTGTGATTTCTGTGAAAGTTCGCATGAACGGTGAATCTGAAGTCTTTCGGCTGGGACGCAACATCACTTTGTACCCTGTTGTGCACGGCAGCGGCGACAGTGCTGTGGAAGTTCGCCGGCTGATGCTCAGTCGCAGGTTTGACTGTCTGGCTGTGCCATTGCCGCCGTCATTTCAGGCCGAAGTTGAGCAGGCGGTGGAATGCCTGCCGCGAATTTCCGTGGTGCTGCAGCGGCAGCCGCTGACGGATTTCAGTCAAACGGATTCTGATGATCCCCGGCAGACGGCCAGTTATGTCCCGATTGATCCCTGTCAGCCGGTGATTTCTGCAATCCGGATTGCTCGACAGGAACGCATCCCGCGGGTGTTTATCGATATCGAGTCTGACGATTACCTGTCGAACGGGGTGGTGCTGCCGGATCCGTGGGCGCTGAAACGTGTGTCAGCAGAACGTTTTGCAGCCGCTGTCCTGCCCACACTGCAGCGTCCGGAATCGGCCGAACAGTGGCAGCATCTGCGGTGGATGGCCGGACGCCTGCAGCGACTGTCGCAGCAGTATTCGGCGGTACTGTGTTTGTGCAGTCTGCCGGACTGGCCATGGTTGCGAGCGGCCTTTCAGGAGGGACTGCAGCAGACTGAGCAGCCGGAGTGGTCCGAGTCAGAGGCCGAGACATTTCCGGTCGACAGTCGATCGATGATTTTCATGCTGGGTGAGCTGCCTTTCATCACAGGTTTGTATGAGCAGGCGCGGGTGCGGCTGGACGACGACGAGAATCTTTCGATCGACGGAGTCAAGTCGCTGCTGCTGCATGCTCGAGATGCCTACAAGGCTGAATTTGGCACGCGTGCCCGTCGCATCACTCCCAGCCTGCTGTCACGTACCCTCAAGTATGCTCGGAATCTGTCGCTCATCGAACGCCGTTTTACACCGGATCTGTACACTCTGGTGATGTCATCGAAGCAGACGGCCGGCGATCAGTTTGCGGTCCACGTGGCTGAGACGTCCCGGCAGTATCCGTGGACTGTCGACGATGATCAGCCGGTGATTCGCTTTGGTGTGGGGCGAGCGATGCTGCCGGACGGGACGGAGCTGCATGCAGTCAGTCGACTGCCGGGGCAGCCGATGATCTGGCGCAGTTGCCAGTTGAATACTCGCCCTGACCTGCGGACCACATTTCGCTGGCAGAAATCGTGGAATCCGTACGGCCAGTGCAGCTGGCCTCCCGAAGACGAGTCAATTGAGAGATTCCGCACGCACGTGAAGGATGTGGCTCTTGATCTGATTGGCAATGATCTGGCGCGCACTGAGAAATTCTCGGCCAGCATGAAGGATGGGCTCGACATCCGGGAAACCCTGCGAAACTGGCATACGGGCGATCTGTATGTTCGAGTATTTCCGCCGGCTTCCGGTCGCATTGACTGCGTAATTATGCTGTTCGACAGTCCTGCCGATCCGCGGCAGTATCCGTGGCGAATCACGTGGCATGCCGAGCATCAGGACGAGTCGACGCTGTCTCTGTTTGCGACAAATTTTCTGTCCGAGATGGTAGGGCCGGGCATTGCGGTGTCGCGGTATGGCGGGGCGATGTTTCTGTTTCCGCCGCGGCCGGTGCCTGACATCTGGCATGATCCGCGGTTTGACTTTGCTGATACTCTGGAAGAGCGTCTGCTGGCTGCCGGGTTGCATTATTCGCGTGAGAAGCACGTGGCTCTGCTCAGCCACGCTCCGCCGGGACCCGGCTGGCGACGCCTCGCATCACGTTTCCGGAAGAAGATCGTGCATGTGCCACTGGCGAAATTTGGAGCGGAAACCATTGAAAAATTGAGGATTTTTCATGTGTTGAACGGACAGGAGGTGCGCAGCTATGCGTCGCACTTCATCAGACGCCCCTGATCGCCTGTCGTGACCGGTGGCCGGGCAATTCACAGACGTGAACTTTGCGTAAAATTCCAGCGATTTCCCTTAAACCCGCCTCAGGAACCTGCAAGAATGGCGTTTTGGCAAATCGCATTTTCAACAGCGTCGGCATTATGAAACATCTGACTTCACTGCTTGATCTGACCCCGGACGAACTCCTGCAGGTCCTGAATCGTGCTGAAGAACTCAAACAGGAGCTGCGTCGTGGCCATCGGCCACCGCTGTTTCCCGGGCACGTGCTGGTCCAGCTGTTTGAAAAACCGTCCCTGCGGACTCGCAACAGCTTCGAAGCCGCCATGATTCACCTGGGCGGAGCCGGGATCTTTCAAACCACCGCGGAAGCCGGACTGAACGGACGGGAAAGTCTTTCCGATGTCGCGAAAGTGATCAGTTCGTTCGCTGACATCATCACGATGCGGACCTTTTCTCAGCAGCTCATCGAGGACTTCGCAAAGCACTCGTCGTGCCCCGTCATCAACGGACTCTCAGATGACCGCCACCCCTGTCAGGCTTTGACAGACCTGCTGACGATTCGTGAGCATCGTGGACAACTGACGGGACTGCATCTTGTGTTTGTGGGTGACGGCAACAATGTCTCGATGTCGCTGGCACTGGCTGCTGCCATGACAGGTATGCAGCTGACGCTGGCTGCCCCGGTGGGTTTCGAATTCACATCGCAGTTCATGTCCCTGCTGACGTCCCGCTATCCAAAGCATCGCACAGCCGTTGTGCATGATCCGGTGCAGGCGGTCCGAACTGCTGATATTGTTTATACGGATGTCTGGGCCAGCATGGGCCAGGAGGCGGACGCCGAGCGTCGCAGGCAGGCGTTTGCCGGTTACCAGGTGAATGCTGCACTGATGCAGGCTGCTCCTGCAGCGGCATTGTTCATGCATGATCTGCCGGCGAAACGCGGACTGGAAGTGACCGATGACGTCATGGACAGTTCTCGCAGCATCGTTTTTGATCAGGCTGAAAACAGGTTGCATCTGGCCAAGGGGCTGTTTGCGTGGCTTCTTGATCATTCCCGGTGAGCCCATGGAACTGCGGCATTTTGCTGAGCAGGTGCTGTTGTCGACCGATCTGTCGCTGAAGCTGCTGCGGCCCGGCGAGCCGCTGACCGATAATGCTCCGGGCCCGGCAGTGCGAGTGCAGGTCCCCGGGCGTCCGGCCGAACTGCAGTTTGCTGAACGCCGATCAGCCCCCGCAATGCCTCGTGGAAATTCCTTTCTGGACCCAACGCGGCGTGCCGTGGCCCACCACATCATGGCCAACCATGAACTGCAGGCTCTGGAAGTGATGGCCATGGTGCTGCTGGCGTTCCCGGATGCCCCGGCCGAATTCCGCAGCGGGCTCGCACGGATCATGTTTGATGAGCAGCGACATACCCGCCTGCATGCTCAGCGATGCCACGAACTGGGACTCAGTTTTGGCAGTCGTCCGGTCAATTCGTGGATCTGGCAGAAAGCTCTGTTGTACGCCACACCCCTTGAATATGTAGCCGGTCTGCCTCTGGTGTTTGAGGGAGCCAATCTGGATCATACGGTGGAATTTGAACAGAGTTTCATGGCCGTGGGCGACCGCCGCAGTGCAAGCATCATGCGAGCCATTCACCGAGATGAAATCCGGCACGTGGAATTTGGACTGGTCTGGCTGCGGCACTGGAAACAGCCGGAGCTTTCAGACTGGGAAGCATGGACCAGAGCGCTGCACTGGCCGATCCGACCTTCCAAAGCCCGGGGTCAGCTGTTTCAGGCTGAAGCTCGCCGTGAAGCCGGGCTGAGCGAAGATTTCATCCGCATGCTGGTTGATTACAACGAAGATCCCGGAACCGAATCGACTCGGTCAGAATGAGCCGAGAAGACCAGTCCGGAGGGCACCGGAGGCCAGAGCTGAAGGTCCAGCTCCGAATACTGCGGGATGGCACAGGGCAATCCGGAAATACCGGTTTCTCCGGCAGTTGATACCTGTGTTGCCAGCAGCACGCAGCCAGCGGCTGCTCGGATGGTGGCATTTTCCGGCTGCAGCGGAGCAGACACAGGCTGTTCAACAGCGGTGCTCCACGGCATCTTCAGCAGTTCCGTGGCGGTCAGGTCTCGCAGCTGCTGCAGTGTGCGGCAGCGTGCTGGTGCAGACAGCAGCTGCCATTCACCGTCGCTGGTGCCGATTGCAAGGCAGGGCTGATCGGAATTGAGTCCAGCCAGTTCCAGGGCATCAATCAAAGCAAACGATTCGTTGCCGACAAACTGACACAGCAGGCCTGGAATGTGCTCTGCGGCTGAACGCAATTGCGGCCCGGTGAATGCAGGTCCGTCGAAACTGTGGATGCGAGGCAGGAAACAGGTTGACAGGTTTTCCGCGGGCAGCAGGCAGGCCAGCCGCCGGGCCGCCGGCTGCTCAACTCCGCCGGATTCACCGGCAGATCGAAGCGTGCTGAGCAGTGTTGCTGACGCCTGGAAGGCTGCGGCACCATCAAACAGTGACAGGTGCAGGTGATCAAGTCGCTGGGCAATGGCAGCAATCGCGGCGGGTTCGGTGACAGTCCACAGTCGATGACGAATACCGGAGTCCAGCCAGCATTCTGTCGGAGTGATTGGGCGGGTCAGTCGCTGCAGCAGTTCTTCCAGCGACTCGTCTGTCGCCATGCTGTCTTCGGCAAACAGGCAGACGGGTGCAAAATCAGCACGACAGGTGGTCTGCAGCTGCAGCAGACGGGCAATTTCCTGTGGAGAGGAAGGCTGAGTTGCTGCTGCGTTGTGAGGCTGTCCGAGCGGATTTTCGAGCGGCAGCAGCCCGAGCAGTCCCCAGCGTGCTGCGGTCTCACCTTTCCACGGTGTCAGCGTCTGCAGGACATACCATGCAGCTGCATGGTCTCGAATCAGGATCCCTTCGCGACGCCACAGACGAAAAAAGTCGTCTGCACGCCTTGCCGGAGCCATGATTCCAGCATCGTCCGGCTCGGGCCGATTGTGCGTCAGTCGGACGGTATTGCAGGGATGCAGACGATACAGTTCGTCCTGCTGACAGGGCATTAAAGCACTGCCCGCCGGGACAATCACATCGGCCAGAGCACCAACCTGGGAAAGGTCATATCGCCAGCCGCAAAACGGCAGAAACTGCACCACGGGTAGACCAATCAGGATTCAAGAATTCCAAACTGCTGCAGACGCTGACGACATTCGTCGCGCTCACGGCTGCGGGACAGACCCTGCCACGTCGGATCCTGAGCAGCCATAAAGTCGGCGTCACTGTATGGCGGGGCAGCGTTGCGGCGAGCCCCTTCGGCCATCAGTCTCTGAATTACGCCGATGTCCAGTCGGGTTAAAGTGGCTGAATCCATGCGATAGTCGAGAAACGCTTCCCAGACCATCGGAAACAGCGGCGCCACAATCTGCTGGCCAATGGCCGTGGCGTACTGCCGAATTTCCAACTGTGCATGACTGTCCATGCGGAGAGCCAGAAAGTGCAGCAGGTTGTGCAGATCAATCTTCCAGTAGGCTTCAGTGTAGGTGGAAAGCGGCAGATCCTTGCGAGCCTGTTCGCGGGCAACACCGGTCTCAATCCGGCTCTGGTAGACGCCGCGCAACTGATCCTGCAGCTGCTTCTCTTCGGCAGTCAGACGCTGGCCAAGCTCAGACGGCAATGGAGCACCACTGCCCTGCCGATTGGTCTCGGCCTGAGTTCGCCACTCATCCGCGGATGTGGTCTGAGCCGCGTCGATGGCCAGTGAATAGCGAGTGCTGTATTCGTTGATGTTGGCTGTTCGGTGACGCACCCACTGACGCCAGCAATCCATCGGAACTCGCACCAGAAATTTGATCTCTGCCATCTCAAATGGTGTCGTGTGACGGTGTCGCAGCAGATAACGAATCAGGGTGCGGTCATCGCTGACTTTGCGAGTGCCTTCGCCGTAGCTGACACGCGCTGCCTGAACCACACTGCTGTCGTCGCCCATGACGTCGACAAGACAGACAAAACCATCGTCCAGAACAGGAAACTTCTGCCAGCGGAGGGTATTGACCTGCTGCAGACGCTGCTCGGGAGTTTGACGGGAATCTCCGGGGGAGTCGGTTGCGGACATCGAATCGGATTCAGATCAAAAAGACAGGAAACAACCAGCCGAATCAAAAGTCGGCAAACCGCAGATTCTTGCTGTTTTTGAGTAATTTGGCAAGGAGGTCCGGCAAAGCTGCAGGAATCATCGCAGCAGACACATTTCCACGTTCAGCCCCGGGCCAAATCCCAGCAGCACGCAGGGACCGGCGGCCTGCCGCCGCAAATGTTCCTGCAGGATGAACAGCACTGTCGGTGAACTCATGTTTCCGCAGCGCTGCAGGATGCCCAGCGAAGGCTCCAATTGCTGGTCAGTCAGACTGATCGCTTCGGCTGCCGCCGAGAGAATTCGCGGACCGCCAGGGTGTATGCCCCACGAGGCAATATCCGTGATTTGCAGACTATGACGGTTCAGGAAGGCCCCCAAAGCCCCCGGCAGGTGCTCTGTAATGATCCTCGGAACCTCGGGAGACAGCGTCATCTCAAACCCCGTATTGCGGATGTTCCATGTCATCATGTCCCGCGTGCCGGGAATGACCTGGGAGGCACTGCCGACAATCAATCGGGGGATACCGGGTGAGGATTTGCCGGCGATCTGCGATCCGGCTGCGGCAGCACGCCCGACCACGGCAGCAGCGCCATCAGCAAACAGCGAGTTGGCTACAATCTTCTGCGGGTCCCAGCCGTACTGGTGATGCAGTGTGCACAGTTCAACGGCACACACGAGAACGACGGCTGAAGGGTCTGCCGCGGCGAATGCATGTGCCACCCGCAACCCGTTCAATGCTCCATGACAGCCCATAAACCCCACGTGCGTGCGTGCCACGCTGGCGGGCAGGCGCAGTTGTTCGGTCAGCAGCAGATCAAAACCCGGTGCACTGAAACCACTGCAGGAGACTGTGATCAGATGCGTAATCTGCTGAGGATTGATTCCGGATTGTTCGATGGCCGCTGCTGCGGCTCCTGCGGCCAGCGGCGGGGCTTCCTGCTCGTACCGCAGCATACGGTCTGCTGTCGACGGGCCACGGTCATCGGCGGTAGCTGCAAAGCGATAGAAACGTTCGGCTGTGGCTTCGCCGTCTGACGAAGATTCCAGCAGTACGCTGTGTCGCTGTCTGACTCCCGCGCGACGGTACAACGCCTGAATCAGGGCTGGCAGATTTCGCTGCTCGTCAACTGTTGATTTCACGCAGGTGGAGGCAAAAACGGACGCCGCCTCCTGCGAAATGCTGTATTCGGGCAGTGCCGTGCCAAGTCCAAGGATTTCGAGGCCAGTCATCAGCTTCTTTCCACAAGATTCGGCACGCGATTCACTCGACGCACCAGGGCACCTGCAGCCACCGGCACCATGCGGGCCGCTGCAAAAGTCAGTCTCAGGAGCCACGGACGGCTCAGAATTCCGGACAGCATTCGACACACCGTCTGCTCACGTACGACAGCATCACGCAACTGCCGCTCATACTGCTGCTGCAAAGCCGTGCTCCAGCCGTTGATAATCCCGCTGCGGGCCAGCGGAGCAGCCAGTGTTGCGGCAGTCATTGCCCACGCCATGCCCTCGCCCGTAAAAGGTTCGACATACCCGGTTGCATCACCCAGCAGCAGCAGCCGATGTCCGGTAAGACGGGTGGATCTGCGAGTCAGCGGCACCGTTCCGCGGACCTGCACGCTGCCCATCGCCTCCGGCACTCGAACCCCGGCTGTGGCAAAAAGTCTCTGCAGGCATTGCCGCGGACCGCCGGCTGCCTGAATCGCCGCCGAGTCCACTGCCGCAGCCAGATTCACACTGCCGTCTTCTGTCCGGACCGCTCCGCAGTACCCGCCGGTATCCGCTGCCATCAGGATTTCACCAGGAGAACACCAGTCAGCAGATTCTGCTGCACTGAGCACAGCTCCCAGACCGATCCGAGCCCCGGTTTGAGGACGTGATGAGAAGCCTGGGAGCTGAGCCAGCGATGGATGTCCAAGTCCGTCACATACCAGCACAACCCGGGCAGCAGCCACACTGCTGCCGCGTGCAGTCAGGATCTGCACGCGACGACATTCGGGCAAGGCTGCCGTCGCTGCACTGTCCGCATCACAGCTTTCGGGCAGGACTTCAGCGCTGCATTCATCCAGGAACGTGGCACCTGCTGCGACAGCTTCACCGGCCAGCCACGAATCCATTGCGCGACGCGAAATGGCCAGACCGCCGGGCATGGCGATGGGCAGCGTCTGCTGGTTGTAGTGCAGGTTCATCTGCTGAGTGCTGACAGGCTGCAGTGTCTGCAGTCCCGTCAGCAGATCAGCGCGCCGCAGCAGTTGCTGGGCCCGCTGATTCAGGCAGCAGCCGCAAACCTTGGGTCGCGGGAACTTGTGTCGCTCCACCACCAGAACTCGCTGCCCGGCACGGGCCAGCAGCACCGCCGCCAGACTGCCCGCCGGACCAGCGCCGATGATCAGGGCATCCCAGCGTTCTGAATCTGCCGGCACCGTCGCTGGGTGGTCATTCATGATTGTCCGGTCCTGCTCGGCTGCCACGTCAGCAGAAACCGCTGCGGCCAGTGCCGCTGCAGACGGACCGAATGCAGCCCGGCCTGTGTGGCAAGCAGCAGCATTTCAGCGTCGGTGAATGCACCTTCAACGGACACCGGGCCATCAAAATGCACTATCGGACTGCGACTCAGCAGGCGGCACCCTGTCCAAGCCAGAAAATATCCCAGTCGTGTTCTGCGCAGGTCATCGATGACGATCCGCCGTCGAGCCGCGGCCGCCATTCGCTGCAGTATTCGCACCACCTGAGGCTCGTCCAGATGATGCAGAAACAGACTGTTCATCACCACGTCATATTGCGGCAGCGGAAAGGGATCGTGCAGCACATCGCACTGGTGAAAGGTAACGGCTGAAGCGCCGGACTGCGCTGCCTGCTGCGTCGCAGCAGCAACAGCAGTGGCACTGATATCCACGCCGTGTATCCGATGGCGAACACCATGCTGCTGCAGTCGGCGGGACAGCCAGAGCACCTGATCACCGCTGCCGCAGGCGATGTCCAGTATGGTCAGCTCCTGCTGTGCGGACTGAGCTGTCAGGTCGCTGATGCCACTCCATACCGCTGCTCCGGTACGGCTCCAGCGGTTAATTCGCCGCAGTCCGGCCAGTGCCTCGTCATGCAGAGACTGTTCCAGGTCCGGACTGTCCATCAGTTCGGGCTGGCGACGACGCTGCAAAAGTGAGTTTGAAAAAGTGCGCAGCAAGGGCAGGTCCTGCTTTCAGAACATGCAGCGGCATCCGTTCGAGCCACTGGACTGGGGTGAATCTTCGCAGGTTTGTGAATCTATGGCAGCAGCGGTTCAAAACTCACCCGCGCGATACCGATTCGGGGAAATAAACTGGTGTTTAGCGTCCTGGTCTATCAGGATTTCCGCGAGTCTCCGAGAATCAAACGCGGAAATCTGTCGGATGATTGATCGGATTACGCGGAGTTGCCAGATGGCCAGTTGGTCAGTGAAGTTCCTGCAGTTGGTTTGTCTGTTGCTGACACAGATGGCCTGTCAGGTGTTTGCAGCAGGCGGTGGGTCGGATGAGCAGGGGAATGTGGATCTGCAGGCCAGTCGTGTGTATGTGTTCGTTGGCAAAACAGGTCTGGGGCATGATCATGGTGTTGAAGGCCGGCTGAAAAGTGGTCAGGTGACGCTTGGTGCCACGGAATCAGCAGGTCGTCTTGAATTTAACATGCAGTCCTTTGATGCGGATACCGATGCTGCTCGTCGTTATGTGGGTCTGCAGGGTTCCACCGATGCCGGAACTCGCAGACAGGTGAACGATAACATGAAGGGCGCGGCGGTCCTGGACGTGCAGCGGCACCCGACAGCGGTATTTGAAATTGCATCCGCACAGGCGGTGGTGGCTGCCGGCAAAGGTGGTCCGCAGGGCCTGCCGCAGTACGACCTGTCGGGGAAATTCACACTGCACGGACGTACGGCGCCACTGCGAATTCGTGTCACGGTGGAGGAAAAGGATGGTCGAACGCATCTGCGCGGATCCTTTACAATCCTCCAGACGACATACGGAATCCGACCCTATTCGAAGGCGTTCGGGGCCGTTGGTGTGGCTGACCGGCTGACGATCCATGGGGATGTGTGGCTGAAGTCTGCGGCAACAGCCGCGACCACGGAATCTCGCTGACCGATTTCCTCGATCCTTCAGAACCGGGGAACGGCTGAATGATTTCCTGTCCCGATGTGCGTAAAGATGTGATTCGTCAGCACTACAACATTTCCACGCTGTTCTACTGGTTGTTGTGGGGGCGACATATTCATCATGGTTACTGGGAAGCGAATGAAGCCCCGCAGGTGGCGGCCCAGCAACTGACGGACCGCCTGGCCCGGGCTGCCGGAATTCAGGGCGGTGAACGCATTGCAGACATCGGTTGCGGCATGGGAGGTTCGTCGGTGCATCTGGCGAAACAGCTTGGCTGCACTGTGACCGGCGTGACGCTGAGCCCATTCCAGCGTCGCTGGGCCGCCTGTGCAGCAAGGCTTGGTGGCGTTTCACGGCGGGCTAAGTTTCTTTGTCAGGATGCCGAGACCACTCAGTTCGACCACGCTTCGCTGGATGTCGTCTGGAGTGTTGAGTGCACCGAGCACCTGTTTGACAAACCAGCGTTTTTCAAACGGGCAGCCGGCTGGCTGAAGCCCGGAGGTCGGGTGGCGATCTGTGCGTGGCTGGCCGGCGATGATCCGCTCAGCACCGCGGCTGAAAAAGCGGTATACGATGTCTGTGAAGGTTTCTTTTGTCCATCATTGGGATCGGAACGCGACTACACCGGCTGGATGACGGACGCGGGGCTGCGTGTGACGTCCGTGCAGGACTGGACATCGCGAGTCTCACGGACGTGGGAGATCTGCCGCGATCGCTGCCAGACACTGGGAATTCGACGGCTGGCGTCGTGGATTGACCCGGATCAGCTGATCTTCATCGACCGCTTTCAGACGCTGCTCGATGCTTACAACACCGGGGCCATGAAGTACGGCTGTTTTATCGCGGAGCGTCAGTCATGACGGCAGTCTCTGTCACAGCAGCGGTGGGAACGGCGGGCAGTGCTGCGTCAGTCCCGCGGACGTGGCGGCACCTCGCGGGAGTGGCCTTCGGCGTAGGGACTCAGGCACTGTTTGCACTGACGGTCGTTCTTCTGTTCTCCTTCCTCCGTTATGGGATCAGCCGGCCGGCATCCGGCTGGTTATGGACCGATCTGCTGCTGGCTCTGCAGTTTGCTGTGCCCCACAGTGTGCTGCTGCATCCACGTTTTCGTGATCTGTTTCGACGCTGGTTTCCTGCGGAAATGCACGGGGCCTTCTTCTGCGTCTGCACCTGCCTCGGGCTGCTGTTGATATTCGGTTTTTGGCAGTCGACGGATCAGGTGCTCTGGGATCTTACAGGGCTGCCTGCCGGGCTGATGCTGGCCGGCTTCTACGGATCATGGATCGCTCTGCTGTACAGCATCAGTCTGACCGGACTGGGATATCAGACCGGCTGGACGCAGTGGCTGCACTGGTATCGAGGCCAGCGGCTGCCGCGCCGACCGTTTCAGGCTGCCGGTGCCTATCACCTGCTGCGGCACCCGGTCTACCTCAGTTTTCTCGGTCTGATCTGGTTCACTCCCGTGATGACTCTGGACCATGCAGTTCTCACGGGGGTCTGGACCGTCTATATTTTTGTCGGCAGCGTACTGAAGGATCGGCGACTGCTGCATTATCTGGGACCATCGTACGCGGATTACATGCAGCGAGTACCGGGATATCCGGGTATGCCTGCAGGTCCGCTGGCACGCCGGCATTTGTAATTTCACCCCTGCGCGGATCTTGTCATGCAGCAGATTCAGGCTCGTATCCGACTGCTGATTCTGTATCTGGTGATCAGTCTGCCGGTGATCGTCTACGGGGCAGTTCGGGCGCTGGAAGCCAGCAACAATTCCCCGATCGACTGGGTCGACGAACGCTTTGCTGAAAGGCAGGTCTACGACCATTTCTCGGAACAGTTCGGACCTGGTGATGCCGTTGTGATCAGCTGGTCTGAGTGCTGGTGGACAGATCCCAGGCTTGATGAAGCCGTGAGGCGACTGCGAACGGATTCGGAATTCCAGGACGGCGAAGGGAATTCCTATTTCCATGCGGTGGCCTGTGGCCGCGAAACGCTGCTGGCACTGACGGGCCGGCAAACGGAGAACTCCGGGACATCTGCCGAGGGTAACGCGGCTGGGAGCGAGTTGCCGCATGATCCCGCCGGAGCTGTGAGTGTGGCGGACGACTCCGACCTGTTTTCTCCGTCTGCGATGCAGATGACTGAGGCTCAGGCTGTGCAGCGACTGCAGGGACTGCTGATCGGCAAGGATGGTCGCCTGACGACTGTGGTCGTGACCCTGAATTCCGCCGGTTTGGCACTGCGAGCGAAACTGGTTCCTCGCATCTGCGAGGTGGTTGCGGAAGTGTGCGGCACGCAGGTGGCAGAGTTGAAACTGGCTGGCCCGGTGATTGACGGACTCACCGTCGATGAGTCCAGCCACCGGTCACTGACGAAGTTTGCACTGCCCTCGACGATCGTGATCTTCGTAATTTGTCTGCTCTCGCTGAAGTCCGTGACAGCGGCTCTGGTAGTGTTCCTGACGGCCTGTTTCTGCCAGGGATTGATTCTGGCAGTGATTTACTACAGCGGAGAACGGCTGAGTGCACTGCTGATTATTCTGCCGCCGCTGGTGCAGGTTCTGGCGGTTTCGGGTGGCATTCATCTGATGAATTATTATCTGAACGCACTGCGGACGATGGAGCCGCGGCAGGCCGCCGTGGAGTGTTTTCGTCGTGGCTGGCTGCCCAGCATGCTGTCGCTGGGAACCACCGCGATGGGAACTGCCTCATTGCTGGTCAGCGGACTGCTGCCGATTCGACTGTTCGGGATTTATGGTACGGTGGGAGTCCTGTGTACAGCGGCCGCAGTGCTGACAGCGATTCCCTGTTCCATGATGCTGCTGGGACGAAAACGCCCGTCGACAGATGCTGAGACGGTCGGTGCACCGCAGCACGGACAGACATCCGGAGCATGGTCTGCGCTCACGGCTCTGCTGTGCAACTACAACGTCGTGTCCCTGCTGATTCTGTTCGGACTGATGGCTCTCGCTGCGGTCGGATTACCCGATCTGAAGACGTCCGTGCGCATTGAAACTCTGTATGAGCCGAACAGTCGGATTATGCAGGATTATGAATGGCTGGAGGACCGTATTGGCGCACTGGTGCCGATCGAAGTGCTGCTGCACTTCAGTCCGGACTGCACTCTCAGTGATCGTCAGCGGATGGATGTGCTGTGGAAGGTGGATCGAGCACTGCGTCAGCAGCCGAATGTGAAGGCCGTGATGTCCGCGCTGACATTGTTCCCTGATCCTCCACGGATGCCGGGTCTGCCACGCAGCATTCAGGCTTCGCTTGTGAATAAGGGCATTCGCATGGCTCGCCCTCAGTTTGAACAGGCTGCGGTACTGCGAACGACAGCTGAGGGTGACATCTGGCGACTGACAGCGCGAGTCAGTGCACTCGCACCGCTGGATTATGGCGACGTGCTGAAGCAGATGGAGCAGGCTTTGCAGGAGCCTTTGGAACAGGTGCCGGTGCAGTCACGCCATCAGATTTCACTTTCCACATCCGGAATCATGCCGCTGGTGCATCAGATTCAGGGGCAGTTGCTGAGCGATCTGTTCAACAGCCTGATGTCCGCACTCGCGGTAATCACGCTCACCATGACCCTCGTACAGGCTGGCATCCTCAACGGAATTCTGGCGATGGCCTCAAATGTGTTTCCGATTGTGATCGCGTTTGGACTGATGGGACTGCTGGCTGTGCCGATGGACATCGGATCGGTCATGACGGCCAGCATCGCCCTGGGAATTGCAGTCGACGATACCCTGCATTTTCTGACATTCTTTCGCCGTGAGTTGCAGCAGCCCGGAGCCACTCGACGCTCGGCCGTGCTGGCGACTTACCTTGATTGTGGTCCGGCCATGATTCAGACATCCGTTTCCTGTGGAATTGGACTGCTGGTATTTGCCTTCAGCGATTTTGTACCGACGAGCCGGTTTGCGGTGCTGATGGCATTTCTGCTGGCACTGGCGTTGGCGGGTGACCTGCTGCTGCTGCCTGCACTGCTGCTGTCACCGGCCGGAAGGCTGTACGAAACTGAGCCGCCTAAGCACGCATAGCCGGGCTTTAGCGGGCAACGAACGATGTAATTGTTGCGGAACGTCCATCGAATTCTGGATGCGGCAGAGTGCAGACTCCGTTTGCGGTGCAGCAAGGCAAATTGAGCAGCGATCCGTCGCAGTTGGCCGTCAAGTATGATACATCAGGATTGACATCTCCAGTTTCGCGGTCGAACATTTGTTCGCCTGGATATTCGGTAACCGATAGTCGCGTCAAGCTTTTGGAACAGGGGAATGGCAGGTCACTGGACTTCATCAATGGCTTTGACGTTGTCTCCACTGCCGTGCTAAAATGGCCATCAGTACGACTTGTTGCAGGTTGGCGCTTGCGGAGATTCTGAATGCGATTGACTGCGGTATACATGCCGGTGGCTGAAGGCTACGTCGGCTTTGTCGAAGAATTGCCCGGTGCGAATACGCAAGGAGCAACCATGGACGAGGTGCGGGAAAACTTAAAGGAAGCGGTGCAGCTTGTACTCGACGCGAATCGTGAACTCGCCGAACAGTCCCTCGCAGGTCAGAACGTGTCACGAGAACCCTTTGATCTGACATCGACATGAAACGTCAGGAACTGATTCGCCATGTCGAGTCACATGGCTGTCGTTTGCTTCGAGAGGGCGGCAAACACAGCGTCTATTTTAACCCCACAAACAATCAAACGACGGCGATCCCGCGCCACTGAGAGATCAATGATTTCTTAGCCCGGAAGATCTGCCGAGATTGAGGGATTCCAGAACCGTGATTGGCGAACAAACGGCTCAACCGGAGTGGCGGTACTGCCTGTCTTGAAATGGATCGTCACTCGCCGCCACCCGGTTAGCCGAATCGTTACGAACTTGCCAACAGCCCTCGTTCCCACCCGAATCCCGCACGCTTCACACGCCTACCCATCCTGTCCCTGTTTGTCACTGCTGAAAACTGACAAACGAACAGCACATCGAGGCTGAGGCTCGCTTGGCCGTTGGCCATTTGCCTCAGGCAGGGTCTCAGTTTTAAGCAGTCTGTGCACCGGGGCCTGAGGAATATTCCGAGGGCGGCAGGGGGGCACTGCGGGCTGGACCGAGCGTACTACAGTTTCCGCGGACGGCGACCCTTCAGCACGATTCCGGTGGAATCTTCAGCCGCTGGCGTTGATGCGTTTGCCGGATCAGCCACCTTGTCGGCGACGTCAGCGCTGGCTGCTTTGTTTGCGGTCACTTCCTGCGCTAAGGGGCCAGCTGGTTGCGTTGGTAACAGTTGCTGTCGCAGCGCAGCACAGCAGACGGCCGATCCGCCCTGCTGTTCGGCCTGAGAGATCAGTTCGCTGGTCACCGTATCGTGCGACTGCAACAGTTCAAACGCCGCCATCAGCAGCAGGCGATCTGCTGAGCCAGGCCGTTCAGTCAGCCACTGCCACAGGCGTTGTGAAGACTTGTGCAGCTCCGGAGCATCGTCGCTGCCGTAAAGTGAGCCTGCGCTGAGTCGCACGGACGGCACGGCGCCGGACAGAGACAGACCGGTTTTCAGGCAGGCCGCTGCACGTTCATATTGTCCCTGAGCAATATTCAGGTGCACTTCCCGCAGCCACACGCTGGGCAGATCCGGAGTCAGTTTCATTGCGGAGTGGTAGCTGGTGGCAGCGGCCGCATAGTCAGCGCGGCGAAATGCATCATCACCCTGTGAGATCAGTCGCAGCGAATCGATGCGTTCCGCTGCTGAGACCTGTCGCTGTTCAGTGCGGGCTGCCGGGAATTCTTCGGCGGCTGGCAGTCTGCGAGCCTCTGCTGCAGCATCAGCTTCCTGTGCCTGGGCCAGCAGGCTGTTCAGGATTCGCGGGTCGGGGACCGCCGTATCCAGCGAGACCCAGCCGGGGCCCGGCGTGGTTTGAGCCTGCAGTGTGGTCTGCGAATAAACAATGGGAACCGAAAACAGCCCCCAGGGACGCGGACAGATACTGAAACCCGGCAGACAGCCGTAATACCACCATTCCAGCGGAATCAGCAGTCCCGAGCACGGATCAATGGTGTACAGGCCGGAGCGTGCCGGAGCCAGCAGGGGCGAGACCTGACAGAGGCCCGGAGCGAAGGCGGAGACACTGATGCGGTGCCCCGAAAATGGCAGAGCATGAATCCACGTGGTGCTGCTGGTTGCCTGCCAGCCGCTGTAACCAAAACCGTTCCAGCAGTATTGCCAGCCCGAACTCTGGTATCCCGCTGTGAAGCCCGTTGAAAAGCCGGTATTGAAACCTGTGTGGAAGCCCCCGGAAATACCGTTATGGAAACCTGGGCCGGCGACAGACCAGCCGACAGCCCGCTGAGGCGAGTAGTGTTTGAAGGCCTGGCTGCCGGTCGTGCGAAATGCCTGATTCCAGTGGCCAGTGTGCTGCGCCAGAGCGGATTGCAGACCCGGCAGCAACAGCAGGACAGTCAGCCAGAGCAGTCGCGGGAATCGCATGGGGGCACCTGTTCAGACTGAAGAAAACGGCAACCCTGCCGGGTGCGGCCGTGCCGGGGAGGGGGCGACCGCTGGTGAGTTCTTTCGAAATTCTGCGGTAATTGAACCGCTTCGACAAGCAGAAATCGCGTTGTTGGCGTGGGAATTGAGGCAGAAATGCGCGACCGGGGAATTCGGGATTCCGCGAAACGGCGGCTTCTGCTATGAACTGTCCCGACTGTTGCCGCCTCAGCCGGGGCTGAACATCTCCGCCTGCCGATACCCGCACAGGCCAGGCCCTGCTGCGGAGGAGTTCAATGCTGAGCCGAGTAGGTTTCCGGCTGTTGACGGCGTTTTGAGCATCAGGTGAAAGGTCCATTCCCATGACACTGTACAATGATAATTCACTGACCATCGGCAAAAGTCCGCTGGTGCGCATTCACCGTCTCACAGCCGGGTTACCGGGCACAGTGTACGCCAAGATTGAGGGTCGCAACCCGGCCTACAGCGTGAAGTGCCGCATCGGCGCCAACATGATCTGGGACGCCGAGCAGTCGGGCAAATTGAAGCCGGGGATGCACGTCGTCGAACCGACCAGCGGCAACACCGGCATCGCGTTGGCGTTCGTGT
>SXGQ01647372.1_pt1 | contig 18137 bp, 13 predicted proteins | sample 3178371 | NCBI WGS metagenome assembly SXGQ01 (sample SAMN11356859, study PRJNA531348) | freshwater metagenome | isolation source: freshwater sample F1-20 | place: China: Fuxian Lake, Yuxi | collected 2017-12-25 | reverse complement strand
GCAGTACTGCTTCACGAGTTGGGTCTGCCCGTCCACGGGCAGTCCGGCCGCCGGGCCGGACGCGTGGGCCGCAACAGGCGCCACCGGCCGCGCCTGCGGTGCCGGGGCCCGGTCCGCCGATGCGGGGGCAGGTCCCGCCGGCGCCGGGACGGCGCGTCCCTGCGCGGACAGCACCACCCCGCCGATGATGACTGCACTCAGCAGTCCTGTCAGTCGCCGCATGCCACACCCTCTACCGATGACGGTCCCGCCTCAGCAGGACACACACTTGTGATTGTTCACCGCTCCCAGGCTCTCGAGCAGATTCAGCGCTTCGGGGAACGGCTGGGTGCGCTGCACGGGGCCGTTGGCCATGTCGGCCGTGGTCTGCCCTTCGCGGTTCACCCGTTTCACATCGGCCCCCTTCGAGACCAGGTATTCGATCATCGCGACGTCGCCGCGCGCCGCCGCGTTGTGCAGCGGCGTGTTGCCCTCGTGGTCGACGGCATTCACATCCGCTCCCGTGCGCTCGACAAGGAACTTCACCGTCGCCAGCAGGCCGGACGGCGCATACCGATGCGAGTTCGCCGCAAAGCCCTCGGCATATCCGGCACCGGCGGCCGCATGCAGCGGCGTCACGCCAGGGCCGCCCACGGGCACCGGCGGCAGGCCGGACACGTCGCGGACCGTGAAGCGGTCACCATCGCCCGTCGGCGGACGCCCCGCCGGCTTGGTCGTGGGAATCAGGGGATCGGCGCCGGCCGCCAGCAGCAGTTCCATGGCCTCGAGGTCACCGCCATAGGCCGCGCGCCAGAAGGGGGTGGCCCCCACTTCGTCGATGCCGGCCAGGTCGAAGTTGTAGCCCGAGTACCAGATCTTCCGAACGAGACGGCCGTTGGGATCGGCCCCCTTGGCCAGAAGCCGCTTCATGAACTCGATGTGCGTCACCGACTGCTGAAGGTACGCGCGCGGCTGCGGATAGTTGGCCTTCGGGGCCCACTGCACGTTGAGCGTGCCATACAGCGGGGCCAGCCCGTTGTCGGTGGCCAGATTCGGGTTTGCCCCGTGGTCCAGCAGATAGACGCCCACGTCGAAATGCCCATTGACCGTCGCCACCACCAGCGCGGTCGACTGATCGCCCGGGTTGCGCTGGTTCACATCGGCGCCGGCCTCAACCAGGGCCTTCACCGTCTCGAGGAAGCCCTGACGCGCCGCCACCTGCAGCGGCGTGATGCCGCCGGTGCTGCCCACCAGCTCGTTGTAGCGATACTGCCGTGTCACGCCGGCGACATCGACCGGCCGATTCCCGTCGGTGGGTGCTCCGCCCGTGCCACGCCGCCCGCCGCCGAACCCGCCCATCGACAGCTTGTTCAGGTCGGTGACCTTCGAGGTGGCCCCCTTGTCGGCGCCCCGGGCAAGGAGCAGCTTCACAACGTCCGTGCGGTTGTTCGCCGCCGCAAACATCAGCGGGGTCTGCTCCATGGCTGACTCGCGGGCGTCGACCTTGGCGCCGCCCTCCACCAGCATCGTCACCGTCCGTGTGTCGCCCGACTGTGCTGCGAACATCAGCGGCGTCGTCCCTGTCGTGGTCCTGGCCTCGACGTCGGCCCCGCCGGCCAGCAGGGCCGCCACGGCCGCACTGTGCCCGGCCTGCGCGGCCATCATCAACGGCGTGTATGCCCCGAGCCGGGTCGTCGCCCGCACATTCGCGCCGGCCGACACCAGCACATGCACCAGAGCGGCGTCACCGCTGCGTGCGGCCCAGTGCAGGGCGGTCGTGCCGTCGCCCTCAGCGGCATTCACGTCGGCCCCGGCCTTGAGCAGCGCGCGGACCGCCTCGCGGTCGCCCCGGCGCGCAGCCTCGGTCACCGTCGCCGACTGCGCCAGCACCAGCCCGCCCAGCAGGCAGGCGCCGGCGAGTCCGAACGCGGTGTGCATCACCAGTCGGCGGAACGTCGCGGTCCGCATGCCGTCCCCCTTAGCCCCGAGCGGCGACGGTCGTGTCGCCGGCGTGATTGAGGTTCATTGCCTCGGTGCTGTCGCCGAACGACGTCATGTCCTCGAGGCCCAGCACGTGCAGCATCGACAGCATGGCGTTGGCCATCGGCGTGCCATCGGCCGCCTTGATGTGCAGGTTGCCCTTCAGCTTCCCACCGGCATGGCCGGCAAGGAACAGCGGGCAGCGCTTGTGGTTGTGCACATTCGAGTTGCCCATCGGCGAGCCGTAGATGATGAGCGTGTTCTCGAGCAGGTTCCGGTCACCGTCTGGCGTCTTCTTCAGCTTGTCGAGGAAGTACGGCAGCAGGCTCAGGTGGTACTTGTTGATCTTCGCAAAGTCGAGGATGCGATCTTCGCGCTCCCCGTGGTGCGAGGCCGGGTGGAACCCGGTCTTCACGCCGCTGTCGGGATAGACGCGGCTCGACCCGTCTCGGCCCAGCTTGAAGGAGAACACCCGCGTGATGTCGGATGCGAAGGCCACGGCCTGCAGGTCGAACATCAGCTTGACGTGCTCTTCGAACGAATCGGGCACCCCCATCGGGGCCATCGGCAGCTCGCGCGCATCGCCGGTGCTGTTCTGCGCTTCCACACGCTGGATGCGCCGCTCGATCTCTCGGACGTCGTCGAGATACTCGGACAGGCGGGCCCGGTCGATCGGGCCCAGCGACCGCTTGAGCTGCGCCACCTCGGCCGTCACCCAGTCGAGGATGCTCCGGTCCGCACGCCGCCGCGCCGCGCGATCCTCGGGCGTGGCCCCCACACCGAACAGCATGTCGAAGGCCGCGCGCGGATCGCGCACCATCGGCAGCGGCTCGGTGGCCGAGGCCCAACTCACCGTGTCGGTGTAGACGCACGCGTAGCCATACGCGCACCCGCCGGCCTGGTCGACGTTCTCGATGCAGAGCTGCATCGAGGGACTGGGCGTGTCCTGGCCGAACTTCTGCGCATAGAGCTGGTCGAGCGACGTGGCGACGCGCACGTCGCTGCCCTGCGTCTGGTGCGGGTGGGCCTGCGTCAGGAACACCGCGCTCGAGCGGAAGTGGTCGCCGCCAATCTCGGGCGGGGTGAACGCCTCGGCGTTGCGTACGTCGGTGTTGCTGATGATGGTCAGCGCGTCGCGGAACGGCTCGAGCGGCGCCAGGCTGCTCGGGCTCAGGTCGAACGCAGACCCGGTCGCCTCGGGCGACCACAGGTGCTTCTGGGCTCCGATGGTGGTGGCGCCGGCCGAGCCATGCACCATCTCGATGGCGGCCAGCCTCACTTTCCCGGCGGCCGTGCGCGCCAGGGCGGTGCCCGCCGGAATCATGGCCTCGAGCAGCGGCAGCGACAGGCTGACACCCACGCCCTTGAGGGCAGTGCGGCGCGACAGGTGCTTCTTGGTCAGGTACATCAGCAGGCTCCTTCGTTCACTCGTCACGGCCCGCGGTCAGCGGGCCACCTCGGTCGTCGTCTCGGCTTCGAGGCGTCCCATCTGGAACGCCGGACTCTTCACCACGCCCAGGATGAACTGGGACATGCGGTCGCCCGCACGGCCCGCGTCCTGCACGATGCGGCGCACCGTGGGCATGTCGTAGTGCTCGACCCGACGCCCCAGGCCGTAGGTCATCAGGCTCTCCGTGAAGCTCAGCAGGAACACGTCCTTGTGACGCAGCAGCGCCGTGCGCAGCCCCTGCGGTCCCTGCATCTTGGTCCCGTCATACAGGTCGCCGTTCGAGTCGACGGCCGTGTCGCCGTCGCGGATGCGCCAGGCGCCGGTGACGTCGAAATTCTCGAGCGCCAGGCCCAGGGGATCGATCACGCGGTGGCACGAGTTGCACGTGGGATTCTTCCGGTGCTCTTCCATCCGCTCACGCGTCGACAGCACCTTGGCCCCCTGTGCCGCTGATACCGACTCGTCCAGCGACGGCACATTGGGCGGCGGAGCGGGTGGTGGCGATCCGAGCAGCACTTCCATCACCCACTTGCCGCGCTGCACCGGCGAGGTGCGGTCGGCCACTGACGTCAGCGCGAGGATGCTGCCCTGCCCCAGCAGGCCGCGCCGGTTGGCGTCCGGCAGCGCCACACGCCGGAACTCGGGGCCCGTGACGTTCGGCAACCCGTAGTGCTTGGCCACGCGCTCGTTGACGAAGGTAAAGTCTGCCGTCAGCAGCTCGGGCACGGGACGATCCTCGCGGACGATGGCATCGAACAGCAGCTCGGTTTCGCGCTTGAGCCCCTGCGCCAGCGTCTGGTCGTACTGCGGATACAGCAGCGCATCGGGATTGAGTTTCATCAGGTCCTGCAGCCGCAGCCACTGCGAGGCGAAGCGGGTCGACAGGGCCTGTGCCCGCCGGTCGCGCAGCATGCGCTGCACCTGCTGCTCGAGGACGCCCGGCGCGCGCAGCCGCCCCGCGGCCGCCAGCGACAGCAGCTCCTCGTCAGGTCCGGCGCCCCAGAGGAAAAACGACAGCCGGCTCGCCAGGTCGAGGTCACCGATGCGGTAGTTCTGGCCGGGGCGCGCCGTGGCCGGCACCTCCTCGAGACGGAAAAGGAAGCGTGGGCTGGCCAGCATCGCCTGAACGGCCATGCGCACCCCGTCCTCGAAGTCGCCGTCGCGGCGGCCCTGCTCGTAGAACGCCATCAGCTTCCGAACATCGTCTGCAGAGGCCGGGCCGCGGTAGGCCTGCGAGGCCAGCCGCTTTACGATGGCCGTCGCGCACGGCGCCTCTTCGCTGACCGTCGTCGGACGGCACGAGAAAATGCGACGCCGGCTGGGCGACTGCGAGATGCCCGTGACCGCGATGGGGCCGGTGACGGCGAATTCACGCAGGTGCGGCAGCGCCGTCACTCCGAAGCCCGCGCCGATCTGCGTGTCGGCCAGCGTGTGCTCAATGGGCGCGATCAGGTCGTCGACCGGGGCATCAAACCGCGAGATGAACGCCGCGGCGACGCGCTGCGGGCCGGCCTTGACATGAATCTTGGGCGTCACCAGGTTCATGCCGTTCGGGTCCGACTCGCTCATGCGCGTGTTGATGTCGAGCACGGCCACCCGCGTCCCGTTGATCGAGACTTCGATCTGCTCGCCCGGCACACTGCTGCCAAAGAGCTGGCCGGTCGGAATCGAGTGCAGCATCATGCGGAACGTGTAGTCGCCATCCGCCGGGAAGATGTGCTCGACGACGATGCCGCCACGCGTGCCGAACGGCGCCCCTTCCAGCTGCCGCATCTGCGACGCTGTGCGTGGCACCTTGTAGTTGGCTTCGGTGGGTGCCGCCGTGGCATCGCCGAGGGCCAGCGAACTGATGGCGCTGGCCGCACGCAGGTAGCCTTCAAGCACCGTCGGCGAGAAACCCTGGGCGTCGGCCACATTGTCGAAACCATCGCTGATCGTGTCCGGCGGCAGATAGGCCTCGACATCCACCTTGAGGTCGAGCAGTTCCCGAATCGCCGTGGCGTATTCCGCTCGGTTGAGCCGCTGGAACGGACGCCGGCCCGGATTCGGGCTGAGTGCCGCCGCGCGGTCGATGCGCGTTTCGAGGGCCTCGGCGAGGTGCTCGAGCACGGCCGGCTCGGGGCGACGGGCGCCGGCCGGAGGCATCATGCCCGCGCGCAGCTTGCGGATGACCTTCTCGGTCACCTCGGCGTGGTCAGTGGCGGCACCGGCATCGAAGGCGGCCAGGCTGAGCCCCCCGGCCTTCGCGCGCTCACTGTGGCAGCCGGCGCAGTATTGCTTCACCAGCGCGTTCTGTTCCGTCACGGTCATGCCCGCAGGCCGTGGGGCGGCGTGGGCCACCGCAGGCCTGACGGCCGCGGGGGCTGGGACTTGCGTCGTCCGGGCGTCCGGTGGCGGGGGCGCGTCTGGCCCCTTTCGGGCCCCGGCAATCGTGAGCGACCCTGCGATGACGCCGACCGATACGAGGCCGGCAGCCAGAAGCTGTGATGCGCCTGTCATACCACTGCGGAGTATACGGCGGTTCCATGCATGCCATGTCAGAATTTGGCATGGCGTCGAGGCGCCTGTTCATGCACATCGGCATCGACCTGGGCGGCACGAAAATCGAAGGAATTCTGCTCGATCCGGACGGACAGGAACTGGCCCGCCGGCGGGTCCCGTCTCCTCGGGGCTCCTACCGCGACACCCTGGGGGCCATCGCCGCCCTGGTGCACACGCTCGAAGCCCAGGGACAGGCCCGGTGCACGGTCGGCGTCGGCATCCCTGGGGCACTCTCACCAGAGACCGGCCTCGTCAAGAATGCCAACTCGACGTGGCTGATCGGGCATCCGCTCGACCGGGATTTGGCGGTGCTCCTCGACCGGCCGGTCGCCGTCGCCAATGACGCCAACTGCTTCACGCTGTCGGAGGCCACTGACGGCGCCGGGGTGGGCGCCCGTGTGGTGTTCGGTGTGATCCTCGGCACGGGCGTGGGTGGAGGCCTGACGGTGGATGGCCAGGTCCTCGAGGGCCCGCACCGGATCGCGGGAGAATGGGGCCACCTGCCGCTGCCCTGGCCGTCGGCCGACGAGACCCCGGGCCCCCGGTGCTATTGCGGTCGTTCCGGCTGCGTCGAAACCTGGATGTCAGGGCCGGGATGGACGGCCGAGTTTCAGCGCGCCACCGGTCGCACACTGACAGCGGACGCCCTCGCCACGGCTGCACAGTCAGGACAGGACCCTGACGCGGCGGCGGCCTTCGACCGCTATGCGGGCCGGCTGGCCCGCAGTCTTGCGATGATTATCACCCTGCTCGATCCGGACGTCATTGTGCTCGGTGGTGGCGTGTCAAACGTCGGGGCTCTCTACGAGGCCGTGCCGTCCAGGTGGAGCCGCTGGGTCTTTTCCGACGCCGTGCACACGCCACTGCGGCCAGCGAAATTCGGCGACGCCAGTGGGGTGCGCGGGGCCGCGTGGCTGGGCCGGACCGCCGCCACCCATCCGAGCGCCTGAACGCCTCAGCGGAGGGCCAACCGGTAGACCGCGACCGGCCAGGCATCGCCGCGTCCCGCGCGCCGGGCCAGTGTGCCCCCCGTCCGTGTATCACTGGGGTCGAGTTTCCGAAGGTCGACGTGCCGAAGCGTCACGATGTTGAACCCCCGCGTGAGAATCGTCGCCGCCCGATCTGCCGGAATAGAGAGGACCGCATCGCTGGCCTCGGGCACGCCGGAGGCGATGCGCCCCACCTCCACGCCGTTCACCTCCACCGCGAGGGTCACCTGATAGGTGGGTTCCTCGAACCGGGTGCGGCTGCGCAGCTCCAGCGTCACGGCGCCCCCCTCGTAGGCGAGGGGCACAGCCAGGTCGGCAACCGGCCCACGCGTCCACCAGCCCTGCCCGAACGCATCCGAGGCCGGGGCATCCCAGCCACTCAGCAGGAACCGCTCGGCTTCGCGCGGAAACGCCGTCGAGAACGGCCAGACCAGTGACTCGGGCCCCAGCAGATCGTATTTGGCGGCCGGCAGGCCCGTGCGCCAGGCAAACCACTGATCCGCCGGGAACGCAAACAAGTAGCGGTAGGGGGGCCGCGTGTGCAGGTCTGCCTGCTGGCGCATCAGGGCCGAGAAGCTGACGCGTTCTTCCCGGGGGATCATGTGCGTCGCAAACTGCTCCATCAGCAGCACGTTCCACCAGACGCCGGCCGCGGCCACTGGTGCCAGCAGGAACAGGGGACGCCGCAGGGCCATGTCAATCGCCAGGGCCAGGCCCGGCGCCAGCAGCACGAGCATGCTGCTGAACCGCCGCCCGCCGAAGGAGCCATTGCCGTGCCAGTCCTGGGTCGCCCCGTTCACCCAGGCCATGAAAAACAGCACCGCCAGCGTCGTGGCCGCCCAGCGGGTGTCCCGCCACAGCAGCACCACCGAGCCGATCACGGCCACATAGGCGACCGGGCTCCACGACAGGAAACCGTGCCACGAGGAAAAGAGCGTGTCGAGCCACCGTGAGTCGAGGGGATGCAGATACCCGCCCTGGCCGAGCAGGGCGTAGTCATACTGCGAGAATACGAACTGGCTGTGCACCACCTGCAGCAGCAGGGCTGGCACCGCACCAAGGCCGGCCCAGAGGGCGAGCCAGAGGGCATCGCGCAACCGCGCCGTCCATCCCCGCCCCTGCATCGTCAGCGCGACCACGGCCGGCCACACGGCGAAGAGGGCGTCCTGGGGACGCACCAGAAAGGCCGCGCCAATCAGGCCACCGAGGGCCAGGCTCTGCGCGCGCGTGTACGGGCGTCGGCCCCACCGGGTCGCGAGGATGACAAACACGGCAACGAGCCCGAAGCTCGACGCATGCGTCATGGTGGGCTCATACACGAGGTACCAGGCCAGGGGGGTCGCCCACAGCAGCAGCAGCGAGGTCACCAGGGCCTGGGCGGGCGCAACCACCGTCCGCACGTGCCGGTGGACGCACCACAGCCCGGCGAATGCGATGGCCGACGACGACAGCATGATCGACCGCTCGACTGACGTCCCGAGCCCGATGACCGCCGGGTCCTCCGGCGGGGGCCACCACCCGACGGTGCGCCCCACCGTATCGGCCAGCGAGACCAGCAGATACAGCGGTGCCCACACCACCACCGGCCCCACCGGGACGACATAGTGAGGACGCGCCGGCTGCCGGAGCAGCTCGATCTCGCGGGCAATGTCGAAATCGTGATCGAAGACGAAACTGCGCAACTGGGCGACGTAGACCACGCCGTCCGAGGTGACGCCGTGGCTGTGTCCCAGCATGTAGACGGCCGTGCCGAGCAGTACCACGGCCAGTGCGTGCGAGTCGTATTCCTCCGCGAGCAGGTCTTCCCAGTGGAGCCCCCGCCGGCGAGCCACATGCCCCGACAGCAGCGCCAGCACCACCAGGCCGCCACCGAACAGCAGCCACAGTGACAGAGAACCGGGCCAGACCAGCGCCCCGCCGATCCAGGCGGCCGCCAACCCGGCGACCGTCAGCCGCGACGACACGTCAGCGCACTGCCTTCCCCGCGCCCCGAATCACCTGGCCCGGACGTGCCTCGGTGATCGCGCCGTCGCTCACCACCGCCTGGCCGTTGACCAGCACGTGGCGGATCCCGGTTGAGTACTGATTCGGGCGGGTATAGGTCGAGCGGTCCTGCACGGTGGCAAGGTCGAAGACGGTCACGTCGGCCTTGAAGCCTGGACGCAGGATCCCCCGGTCGTGCAATCCCATCCGGGCGGCCGGCCGCGAGGTGAAGCGCCGCACGGCTTCTTCGACCGACAGCAGCCGCTCCTCACGCACATAGGTGCCGAGGATCTTCGTGAAGGATCCCCAGGCCCTGGGATGCGACTTCGAGACCGACAGCGGACCATCCTCGGCGCGTGCGCCCGAGTCGGTGCCGATTGACACCAGCGGATGCGTCAGCGCGGCCCGCACGTCATCTTCGCGCATGATGGAAATGATGACGGATGATTCGCCCCGGTCGGCGATGACCAGATCCATCACGGCATCCCGCGGATCGACGCCCATTTCCCGCCCGATCTCGGTGAGTGTCTTGCCTTCCCACTTGCGCAGCGCCGGGTCGAGCACCGATGACAGCAGCACGCCGTCGCCACCGCCAGACCCATACCACTGGTTTTCCCAGTCCTTCGGACTCGGGTCTTCCATGTCGCGCCGGATGCGCGCCCGGCTAGCCGGATCCTTGAGGCGCGCAATCATGGCATCGGTGCCGCCGTCGCGGACCCAAAGGGGCAGGCACGCATCCAGGCCATTCGATGCCCGATCGTAGGGATAGATGTTCGCCGTCACATCGAGTCCCCGCGCCCGGGCCGCCTCGAGATGCCGCAGCACCTCGGGCATGCGGCCCCAGTTGGCACGGTAGGCCGTCTTGAGGTGCCAGATTTCCGTGGGAATGCCCGCCTGCTCGGCGACGGCAAAGGCTTCGTCAAGCGAACTGATGATCTGATTCGACTCTGATCGCTGGTGTGTCAGATACCGGCCGCCGTATTCGGCCGCCACCCGCGCGAGGGCCACAATCTCATCGGTCGAGGCAAAGCGGTCGGGCACATACTGCAGGGAGGTGCTGAGCCCGAGCGCGCCCTGCTCCATCGCCTCGCGGACCAGCTGCTGCATCTGGCGCAGTTCATCGGGCGTGGCCGCGCGCTGCGAGTCGCCGATCACATACGAGCGGATGCCGCCGGCCCCCACGAACGTGCCGATGTTGATCGCGGGACGCGAGCGGGTCTCGAGCCGGGAGAAGTACTCGCCCAGCGTCCGGAAGTCGAGGGTCACGCCGAAGGCGTCGTAGTTGGGCCTCGCCTCTGCGGCCAGACGGTCGTTGATCGGCGCGATGGACGTCCCTTCCCCGGTGATTTCCGTCGTGATGCCCTGCGTGATCTTCGAGGCGGCACGGCTGTCGGCCAGCACGTTGAACTCCGACTGCCCCAGCATGTCGATGAACCCCGGGCTCACATAGAGCCCCCGGGCATCAATCGTCCGGGCCGCGGTGCGCGTCCGCAGGTCACCAATGGCGGTGACCCGATCACCGACGATGCCAACGTCGGCGACTGACCAGGGGGCTCCGGTGCCGTCGACCAGGCGGCCGCCGGCAATCACCACATCGAACTCCGTGGCACGGGCAGGCGACGCAGGCGGCGTGGCCGGCTGACAGGCTCCAACGGTGAGCAGCAGCAGAAGCAACGCGGGTTTCACAGGCGCGATTGTACAATCAGTACCGCATGCCGCAGCGGGTCCGCCTTCTCACCATCCTCGCCGGACTGGTGACGGCTGCCGCGTGGTGGGTCACCGGAGGCGTGCTCGACCTCGTCATCGTCGACGGAGAGGTGGTCCGGCTGGCGCACCTGCCGGGCTGGGAAGCCCTCGCAGGGTTCCTCATCGCCGCGACGGCCGTCATCGGGATGGGCTCGGTCGTCCTGACGTCCAGCCCTGGGGCCCCTCCCTCGCCCGTGCGCTGGGTGCCGCTGCTGGCCCTGGCTCCACTCGGACTGCCCTATCTCCCGGTGATCGCGGACACGCTGCCTGCCCTCCGAGTGCTGGCCGGCCCCGCCCGCTCCGCCGTCTGGACCATGGTCGCCGGTCTCCTGCTGTGGAGCCTGACGGCCGCGCCCGAGATGCAGGCGCGACTGGGCACCCGCCGTTGGGCCTGGTGGCCCTCTGCCGTCGCAGCAGGCGTGGCGCTGGGCATTGCCGCAGCCCTCCTGACGGGACACCAGCTGGCCGGCCCCGATTCGCCCGCCTGGGCGATGACCGGCCTGACGCTCGCACTCGCGGCAGTGGCCACGTGGGTCCTGGTGGAGCAGGCATTGCAGATGACCGGGGAACCAGTCGCCTCGGCACTCTCTGTGACGGGCCTGCTCCTGTCGGTGCCCGCCCTGCAGAACGTCGAGGCACACGGTGCTGCAGCGGCGACCCTCGCCCTGGTCTCGGTGGCCTCGGCAGCCCGATGGCCCCTGGCGGCCGGACTGGCGTGCGGTGCGCTGACATGGTTCGGCGCAGGCACCATCCCGATGGCCATGCTGCTGCTCATCGGCCGCATCGCGGGGGCTGCCGCCTCGGCACCGCACCGCAGCCCGGCCCGGACGACACTGGCCACCCTCGTCCTGCCGTTTCTCGCGGCGATCGTGCTCGGAGCCACGGGCCTCGTGACGCTGCCTCAGGGATGGGCCGCGCCCCCGGCATCTGGAGGCCCTGAACCCTCACCCGCGGTCGCACTGGTAGGCCTGGCGGGCCTGCTCATCGACCAGCGGCATGGTCTGCTGTTCTCGGTGCCCCTGCTGTGGACGGCCTTTACGGGTGCGGCCACCCTCTGGCGCCGCGGCCCTGACGCCAGAGCCGTCCTGGTCACCAATGCGCTGGCCTCGGTGGCGCTGCTCATCCGCTGTGCGATGGAGGCCCCGTGGTGGGGGGCCGAGACTGGCCCCCCGTGGACGATGGGGGCGGCGCTGCCGCTGCTGGCCCCGCTGGTCGCCGCCGGATGGTCCGCGACACCCGCGGGATCTGCACGCAGGGCCACCTGCCACATGCTCTTCTGGCTCGGGATCTGGATGGGCACCGTCGTGCTGTGGAGTGATGCCGCCTCCGCGACGGTCCGGGGCTTCCCCGGGCTCTCGCCCGTGCTGGCGTGGGTGTCGCCCCTTAATGACGCGTGGCGCTGGCTGCCCACGTTCCGGCACGACGCGCTGACCACTGCGCTGATGCACGGCCTGGCGTGGATCGCAGCGGCCGGTGGCGCAGCGCTCGTACTCCGCCGGCTCCACCCAGGCAGGCCCGGGGTTGAGGCCGTGCGGGCACTGTCGGTGGCCGCGGCCGCCTTCGTCGCGGCGACCGGCGCCACGCTGCTGTGGCCGCACGATGCAGACCTGCGCGGGCCGCGGCCAGACGCACGGTCGCGCCTCGGCGCCCTCGACCGATTCGACGCGCGCGCACGGCCGGCGGCCCTGCTCTATACGCCACTCACCTGGATGGCATCCGGGGACACACTGCCCCTGCTGCCCCTTGGGGTCACGCCGGGGCTGCGGACCGAACCACAGCCCCTACGCGTGCTGCTCAACGGACGCTGGTCGCTGCCCGCCGGACACTATCGCATCACCGTGGAATGGGACACCTCGGCCCTGCCGACACCGGAATCAGTCGGCGTGCAGGTCGGGCGCACCGGCCCGCCGCTGGCCACGATCGACGTTGGCGGGGTGCGCGGCCGGGTCGATACCGAACTCTCGCTTCCCCTTGATGCCACGTTCGTGGGACTGCGGGGATCGACCGCGACCGAGCGTGCCCTCACACGCATCACGGTGACTCCGCAGTCGGTGGTGCCGGCGGCACTCCGACCGCCCACGGCGCAGGTCGTCGGTGCCACGCACACTCCCGGCGGCCTGCTGCTGATCCACACGGATACGGTGGGCATCGAGGCCGGCGCAGGCGCCTGGGTCCTGGCGGGCGCCCCGTCGCTCCTGTCGCTGGCCGACACCGCCCCGATGCCGGGGACCGTTTCCCCCGCCCTCACCGTCCGGCTTCGAAGCGACAGCCCTGCGAACCGCGTCACGCTGTCCAGTCGGGGCTGGCACCAGACCGTTGTCCTCAAGGCCGGCGTGCCGCTCGACGTTGCCATTCCCCGCACCGGTGCCGCGGTCACGCCGCTGACCGTGCAGGCCGACTCGGCCTATATCCCCGCAGAGCACATGCCCGGCTCCGACGATCGTCGTCCGCTCGGCGTCTGGATCACGCGCCCGTCCCCAGCAGACGCCGCTCTACACTGAGGGCATGTCGATCGCCGACCTCAGACGTGACTATCGTTCCCATGTCCTGGTGGAATCGGAGGCGGCGGCTGATCCGCTGACCCAGTTCCGCCAGTGGTTCGACGAGGCCATCCGCGCCGAGCTGCTCGAGCCGAACGCCATGACCCTGGCCACGGTAGCCCCGGACGGGTCTCCCGCAGCCCGCATCGTGCTGCTGAAGGCCCTCGACGACACCGGCTTTGTGTTCTTCACCAACTACGAGAGCGCCAAGGGGCGGCAGCTCGCGCATCAGCCGCGTGCCTGCCTGCTGTTTTTCTGGGGGGAACTCGAACGCCAGGTGCGGATCACCGGACAGGTCGAGCGCCTGCCCGAGGAGGAGTCGCTCGCCTACTTCCGCTCGCGTCCACGCGGCAGTCAGCTGGGGGCCTGGGCCTCACCGCAAAGCCGTGTGATTGCGTCGCGCGACGAGCTCGACGCCCAGCTGGCACAGCTGGAGGCGCGCTACGCGGATGCCGACATTCCGCTGCCGCCCTTCTGGGGAGGCTACCGCGTCATTCCCGCGGCGGTGGAATTCTGGCAGGGACGACCGAGCCGCCTGCACGACCGCCTGCTCTACACGCGCGCAGGGGGCGAATGGACCCGCGTACGCCTGGCCCCCTGACCACAGCCGGGATGCGGCGCGGCCGCCCCTGACCCGGGTGGGCGAACGGCCCGCGAGCGACGCCTATCGGGGCAGGGCGGCGAGGGACACGCGGGCCGTCTGCACCCGGTCTTTCCGCCAGGCCACCAGCAGATCGGTCCCCGCACGCACGAGGTGCGGTACGCCCGTCCCGCGGCCGCTCACGCTGCGGGCGACCGCCACCGGCGGCGAGGCGACTCCGGCCGCCGAGACGCGGCGCACCATCACGTCGCCAACACCTTCACCCTTGCGCTCGAGCCAGCTCACAACGCTGCTGCCATCGGCGAGCAGCACGAGGTCGGGATAGCCCACGGGTGCTCCGGCGTCGACGACGACCGGACTCCCGAACGTCGCGCCGCCATCCGACGAGGTGGCCCACTTCAGCCGCGGCGTGTTGCCGGCCGCCGTGAACCACGCGACGACCACCTGCCGTCCGCGCGCCGCGATGGCCGGTCCATTGGTGGGACATCCGGGAATCTTCCAGCCGTCGCGCGCCACAGGCACCGCACTGGTCCAGCGCCCCTTCACCTGACGCACCACCGCAATGTCCCGAATCTCACCAGGTTGGTGATCGCGGAACACAGCCACGAGTCCATCCGCCGCACGGGCGATGTCGGTCATGCAGCACGTGCAGGCGTCGGCGTCGACCGTCTGAATCGGACCGGGACGGCCGTCCCCACCGAATGACACCACGGCCACGGTCTTGATGTGCTCGTCCTCGCCCCCGTGGCCTTCATGGCCCGGACCTGCCGGTCCGGGGACATCAGGCTTCTCGGGGCGGAGGAACACGGCATCGGCTCCGGTGGCGTTCGGCACGAACGCGACAAATCCCGCGTAGTCGGCCACGTTCTCAATGCCATCTGTGAACGTGCGGGCCCAGGTCTGTCCCCCGTCGGTCGACCGGGCCACCTGCACGCCGTATCCGTAGCTGCCCTTCGCCCGTCCCGTGTGGACGAGCCAGTGGGCGAACAGGGTGCCATCGGCCGAGGCCGTCAGCGCCGGATGGTCGGCCCAGTTCACAAACCAGTTCGCGCCGCGGGCGATTTCACGGGCCGGTGCCCAGACGGTGCCATTCAGCGTGGAGAACTTCAGCGCATGCGCGTCGCCCCCCACGGGCTCGAGCCAGGTGAGGTAGGTGCGACCATCGGCCCCGGCAGTGAGCGCGTAGGCCTGACTGCGGTCGGCCACTGGAGAGGGCATCTCGACTGCCGGTGCCAGTACTCCCGAGGCGCCCCCCTGAGGGGCAGCGGCCGGGGTCTGGGCTCGCGTCGGAAGACCGGGCCAGGCGCCCGCCAGGAGGGCGGTTGACACCAGTGCCCAGAGCAGTGGCGGTCGAGTCACGATAGGGGTCATCGCCGTGTCTCCGGCTCAGGGAATGAACGTAAAGGGCGCAAAGCCCGAAACCGCGCCGCCCCAGGGCCACAGCACGGCGCCGCCGCGGGGCCGCGCCTCGGCCCGCACGACGATGTAGTAGTCGCGGTGTTCCTGCAGCACGCCGGTCCGGAAGAGGGGCAGCCGATCGAACTGGGTCATCATCTGCCGCACGACCGCCTCGTCATCGACGACGCGCGACTCCTGGGTGCGACCATCGATGGTCCGGGTGATGGTGTGGCGCCGCGTCAGGTTGTCATACTCGACCGTCGTGGCCACCACGGTCGTCGCCACGCTGCGGTCGATCCAGGCAGGCACCTTGAGGCGCAGGTCGACTGTGTAGGTGAAGGTGGTGCGGAGGCCACTCCGGACGACAGCCCGGACATCGTCGGTGAAGCCCTGATCGAGGGAGAACGACACCAGGACGTGCCCGTCGCGCACCTGCGGGCGCACGCGAACCGTTTCGGCGCGCAGCGGCGCAGCACCGGCCAGCAGCAGCGCCACAAGTGGCAGCACGAGTGTGGAGAGGCGGAGTCGACGCACCCGGGCACAGACTAGCACACCGTGAGGCCCGATGCATCCGACGGCGGGCATGGCGCGTGGTGCTATCATCGGGCCCGGTGGCTTCCTTTCCGCGCGCCCTTGCCGCTCTGGGCCTGGCACTGCTCCTCGCCATGGCGCCTGCTCCGCAGGCCTCGGCGCAGGACCTGCTCTTCAGCCTGTTCGGCCGCTACGTTGACACCCTGCGGCTGCAGGTGGGTATCCCCGGCATGACGGCCCTCATCGTCAGCGACGGAGCGCCGGTCTGGGAAGGCGCCTACGGCTTCGCCGATGTCGAACGGAACATCCGCATCCGGCCGGACACCCCCTTTCCGATTGGCAGCCTGACCCAACCCATCGGCGCCCTGATGCTCGGGGCCTGCGTCGAGCGCGGCACCCTCGACATCGACCAGCCCATGAGCCGCTGGGTCAGCGACTTCAAGGCACCGGACGCCACGGTGCGGCACATCCTCGCCCATGCGAGCGACGGCGAGAATCTCGGCGTGTTCCGCTACGCCCCTGAGCGATTTGCGGCGCTGACCGCCGTGGCACAAGCGTGCGACGCGCAACCTTACCGGCAGCGCGTCCATGCCTCGGTCATCGAACGGCTGGCCATGAGCGATACCGTGCCGGGGCACGACCTGGTTCTCCCGGATAATCCCGCCCGCGACCTGTTCACCGCGCCGCAACTCGAACGTTTCGCGGCCATCGTGGCCCGCACGGCCGTGCCCTATCGTGTCGATCGCCCGGGGCGCGCGACGCGCAGCGAATACACTCCGCGTGCGCTCAATACGGAACATGGCCTGGTGTCGACCGTCCGCGATCTGGCGCGCTACGAAGCCGCCCTCGATCAGGGCCTGCTCCTGCTCCCCGAGAACCTCGCCCTGGCCTGGACGCCGGCCAATTTCACCGGTGTGCCGCTGCCCACCGGACTCGGCTGGTTCGTCCAGGACTATCACGGCGAACCCCTGATCTGGCAGTTCTCCGAGGCGCCCGGCGCCTACTCGGGCATCATCCTCAAGGCGCCGTCGCGGCGCCTGACCCTCATCATGCTGGCCAACAGCGACCAGCTGACCGCCCACGCCGGACTGCCACGGGGAGACGTCAGCACCTCGCCGTTTGTGCGCATCTTCCTTCGCCTGTTCGTGTCCTGACGTGCCTGCCTGCTCTTCCCTGCGCCTGCTGACCGGCGCACGTCACGGCCTGCTGCTCCTCGTCCTGCTGGCCGCCGCCTCGACGTCCGCAGCCCAGCAGCTCCAGTTGGTGCCCTACTTCGGCGCCACCTTCCACGGCAGCAGTGCGTTGCTGGCTGACCTGGAGGGGGGATCGCGCGAAAGCGCCAGTGTGCTCGGCGTCAGCCTCATGCGGCTCGGTGACGGCTGGCTGGGCCTCGAAGCCGACCTGGCCCACGCACCCGGATTCTTCGAACGGGGAGAGCGGGAGATCGTCGTCCCCGGCAGCTATGTCGCCACGCTCACGTCCAGCGCCGTGGTGACGCTGCCGATTCGCATCACACGGGAATCGCTGCGCCCCTATGTGGTGGTCGGAGGAGGCGCCCTGCGGGCCAGCGCCCGAGACCTGACCGGGGTGTTCCCCATCCTCTCGACCATGCCGGTTGTCGCTCTGGGCGGCGGCGCCACAGGGTTTGTCTCGAATACCTTCGGACTCAGGTTCGACCTCCGGCACATCCGCAGTCTCGGTCGCGGAGACGACCCGCTGGTACTGGAGGGGCCGCGGGTGCAGTTCTGGCGCGGCAGCATCGGGCTGGTGTTCCGCTACTGAGGCGTCTCTTCCATGGACATCGCTCCCCCGTCCACATCCGGCGCCCCCGAGGCATACCGTCCCTGCGTGGGCGCGGTCATCATCAACCGTGAGGGCCTCATCTGGGTCGGTCGGCGTGCCGAAGCCGAGCAGGATGCCGAAGGGACAGGGCACTGGTGGCAGATGCCACAGGGCGGCATCGACGCACAGGAAGATCCCGCCATCGCCGTCATCCGCGAGGTCAGGGAGGAAACGGGCCTCGTCAGCGTGACGGTGGCCGCCGCCCTTGACGAGTGGCTCACCTACGACCTGCCGCCGTCGCTCATCGGCAAGGCCTGGGGGGGCCGCTTCCGGGGGCAGCGGCAGCAGTGGTTCCTCGTGGAGTTCTTCGGCAGTGACGCCGAGGTCTGTCTCGACCCGGGCCCCGGGCACGCGCGCGAATTCGACGACTGGCGCTGGGCCCGTCCGCAGGAGGTGCTCGAGGCCATCGTGCCGTTTAAGCGCCCCGTGTACGCTCGCGTGCTCGACTGGCTGGCCACGCGGCCCCAGGCCCGATAGGTCATCCCCTGTCGGGTCCGTGCGCGGTCTGGCCTTCCCGTCGTGCGCTCGGGTTACCATCCCAAGACAGGCGCCCGTAG
>SXGQ01615918.1_pt1 | contig 18139 bp, 19 predicted proteins | sample 3178371 | NCBI WGS metagenome assembly SXGQ01 (sample SAMN11356859, study PRJNA531348) | freshwater metagenome | isolation source: freshwater sample F1-20 | place: China: Fuxian Lake, Yuxi | collected 2017-12-25 | reverse complement strand
TCTGACAACGTAGGAATAGTCGGGGCGACTACGGTCAATGGGGTGACTATCCGCCTTGCCGTGCAACGAGCCCAATGGTTGGCCCATGTGCACCGCGTTGCCGACTCGATGCCGGGCATTGTTCCTGTTGTCAAGGGCAATGGTTACGGATTTCGTCGATGGAATCTCATGCCCTTGGCCGGCGAACTCGCAAACGAAATTGCTGTCGGCACCATTTTTGAAGTGCGCGATATTCCCACACATGTCACTCCAATTGTTCTCACACCCACACTCACGCCACCACCAAAAAATCTTCCCCTCAACACAATTCTCACGGTGGGAAGTGCGCACCACGTTATTGCTCTCACATCGGCTGGGTGGCGTGGTGATGTCATTATTAAGTTGCAATCACAAACAATGAGATTTGGTGTCAACAGACAAGATTTTGATTTGCTCATGCGTGATGTTCGAAATGCGCAATTTACTCTTCGTGGTTTCTCCATTCACCCTCCGCTTGAAGGTGACCCAAAGTCACACATCGAAAACATTGCGTCATGGGTAGAAATTCTTGAACCGTCACAACCAATTTATGTAAGTCATCTTGATGCGAATGCGTACGCGTACCTCTGTGGAAAGTTTCCTGATCGCTCTTTCCGTATTCGCCTTGGTACTTCACTATGGCATGGAGACAAATCTGCCTTGCAGTTATCGGCAGATGTACTGGACCATCACCCAGTGGAATCAGGCACAAAAGCTGGTTACAAACAAACTCTGATCAATGGCCCCGGAGAGATTGTCTTGGTCGGTTGTGGCACCGCACATGGTGTCAATGTGTTGCCCGATGGACGCAGTCCATTCCATTTTCGCAATCAACGCCTCAACTTGCTTGAAGCACCACACATGCATACGTCAATGTTGTTTGTTGCGCGAGGCAGACCTATTCCAAGCATCGGTGAGTGGATCGATGTGCAACAACCACTCACTCGAGTGCAAGTTGACTTATTGCAATATCTCTAGTTAGTAACTAGTCGCGCACGGTTGCCATGCGGTTTAATCCGCGCCAACCTACTGCAGATGCACCGATGAGAGGACCTTCATCTGAAAGTCGAGTCGGAACAATACGTGACTTACGCGAGAACTCGATAGTGCACAATTCATCGAGAGTGCGTTGAGCTGCATTAAAGAATGTGGCACCAAAACCTAAAGCGACACTGCCACCAACAACCACAAGTTTGAGGTCGAGAAGATTGCAGACTGACGCCACGCCACGCCCAACCAGGCGACCCGTGCGTACCATGATCTCGTATGTGGGCTGTGTAGGCGAACGTCCGGTAATAGCCTCAATTGCAGGCCCTGACGCCTCTGCTTCAAGGCATCCACGGCCGCCACAGGTGCACCGACGGCCATTGGGTTCCACAATCACGTGTCCTATATGGCCTGCGTTGCCTGTTTCGCCGTCCAGTAGTTGGCCATTGAGCACAATGCCCCCACCGACCCCGGTGGAGACCACCATGGCCATGAAATTATCGACACCGCGGGCCGCTCCAAGCCACCCCTCAGCCAGGGCCAGTGCTTTCGCATCGCCATCCCCAAAAACAGGGAGTCCAGTAAGGGTTTCTAAACGATGCCGTAATTCAAAACCACGCCACTGAGGAATGTTAAGTGGAGAAATTGTTTCAACGTTCGAAGTAATTGGCCCAGCTGAACCGACACCCACAACAGATGGGCGCACACCGTGATGATCGACTGCTCGCAATAACTGCGCGTCGACTGCTCTACTGAGATCTTCAAAAAGTTCGTCAGACGAATCCTGCGCATTGACAACAAACTGTGTTCGGTCGATTAACTCGCCTTGACGAGTTACTAAACCGACAGCAATTTTTGAGCCACCGATATCAATTGAGAGTGCGAGGTCCATGGGATGTACATTCTCGCAATATGTCAAACAAAAAACACGCTTATTCGAGCAATGGGAGTTAATTGAAATATACAAATCAAACTAAGATTTATAGGCAATGAACACATGGGCTGCACTCTTGCAGAGCGAAATTGAGTCTGAACGCTATGCGGAGCTGCAACGATTTGTCGAACAAGAGCGTGTCGAACGCACAGTGTTTCCCCCAGTGCAGGACGTATACGCAGCCCTGGAACTCACATCATTTGAGTCAACAAAAGTGGTTGTTTTAGGACAAGATCCGTATCACGGCACAGGACAAGCGCATGGATTGAGTTTCTCTGTGCGCGGTAACACTCCGATTCCACCATCATTACGAAACATCTTTCAAGAACTCTTTTCCGATGTTTCAATACGGCGTGGACAAAACGGTGACTTAACAGGATGGGCGCATCAAGGAGTGCTGTTACTAAACACAACATTGACAGTGCGCGAAGGAGAACCAGGTTCGCATAAGGATCGTGGTTGGGAACACATTACGGATGCTGTCATTCATGCTCTTAATGACAAACCGACTCGCGTTGTGTTTGTCTTGTGGGGCGCGCATGCTCGCAAGAAGAAAACATTGATCACACGGACCCATCATGTGGTCATCGAAAGTGCGCACCCCTCACCGCTGTCTGCACATCGTGGATTCTTTGGAAGTAAACCATTCTCCCGAATTAATTCAGCACTAGAAGAAGCTGGGATATCCCCCATTGATTGGGGTCAGTAGGGCTTGTCAGGCTGTTGCTGGTCGTTGTTGGGTGATGCAGTGAATCCCACCGCCACCGATGGCCAGAATTCGGCCAATGTCAAGAGGAACAGTGGTTCGTCCAGGGAAAAACTCACTAATCATCTGCACCATGTCGTGGTCCGCAGCATGTCCACACACCGGAACTACTACAAATCCATTTCCAACATAGAAATTCAAGTACGGCACAACAATTCGTTCGCCATTGTGTTCAACAAATGGCAACACAGGAACTACGTCTACTTGAAGTTGTTCACCATTTGCCGAAGCACTTGAGCGAGCAACCTTTTCATTAATTGCCAAACGCACAAAATCTTCTTCTGCAGAATCAGAACAACCCTGCAACAACACATGGCCTGGTCGCGTAAAGGCTGCAACATTATCGACATGGCCATCAGTGTCGAAATCAAGTGCCAAACCATGTGGAAGCCAGACGACCGACGAAACGCCGAGTTCATTGCACAGAACTTCTTGGATCTCTTTTTGAGACATCTTGGGATTTCGATTTGGATGCAATAAACATTGCATTGTTGTTATTAGCGTTCCAGCCCCGTCTACATTGATGGATCCACCTTCAAGAACCATACTGATGGATGACATATCGTCACCAAACACTTTGGTTACTTGTTGAGCGAATACCGCATCCGCATCGTGTGGGTGAAACTTATTCCCCCACCCGTTGAAAACAAAATCAAGACCTACTAACGAACCATCAGGATGATGCACGTATGTAGGGCCAGAGTCACGTGCCCACGAATCATCGAGAGGTGACGTAGAAAGACTGACTCCCGGCCCGCACAGTGCGGTGGCATGTTCAATGTATTTCGGATCTACAAACATTGTTACCGGCTCGAATTGAGCAATGGTGTTAGCTAATTCGGCGAATGCAGCCTCGGCCTCAACAAGATTTCCTTGCCATATGTCAGCCCGAGCAGGCCAACACATGATTGTCCCCTGGTGCTCTGCGAACTCCGCAGGCATCATGTAATTATTCGACATTGCCATCAAGACTGAGCAATGAACCGTACAAGTCTGGTCGCCGATCTCGAAAAAGTCCCCACGATGTTCGCAATGCTTCAATGGCTACAACATCAAACTCTGCTGAAATTACTTCCTCAGTATCACGACCAGCCTTAGCGACAATCTCTCCTGTGTAATCAGCAATAAATGATGACCCATAAAAAGTAATCTCAGTGGTGGAACCTTTTTCATGCCCGACACGATTCGCGGCCATCACCGGAATGATGTTCGCTGCTGCATGGCCTTGCATCACGCGCTGCCAATGTCGTGAAGAATCCCATGAAGGATCAGGAGGTTCACTTCCTATTGCTGTTGGGTAGATTATGCATTGCGCTCCAGCAAGAGCCATCGCGCGAGCAGCTTCGGGAAACCATTGATCCCAACAAATACCCACTCCCACTCTGCCGTGTTGCGTATTCCATACACGGAACCCGGTATCACCCGGACTAAAGAAATACTTCTCTGTGTATCCAGGGCCGTCGGGAATGTGACTCTTTCGATAAATGCCCATTCGTGAGCCATCTGCATCAACCATTACTACGGTGTTGAACAAAGCATTTCCAGCACGTTCGAAAACACTGAGCGGAAGAACAACATTTAGTTCTTTCGCAACTCGTTGAAAATGCGCGATTGTTGGATTCTCATCAATAGGTAATGCACGCTTCAGATGCTCTGCTACCAAGTCTTTACAGAAGTACTCACCCTCGAATAATTCAGGAATAAGGATTATTCGAGAACCACCCGTTGCCGCCTCTCGGACGTAATGTTCGGCCTTTGCCACATTGTCTGCGGTGTTCTCAGACATTGCCATTTGTATTGCTGCCAGTGAAAGTGTCACATCCCTACTCTACGGATGTCTCACAGGCCTTCGAGTGTGGAACAATCCTCGTATGGCCATTGCAGTCAAACAGTCTGAAAAATCTAAGCAGACAGACATCAAGGTGGCCGAGAGCGCTGCCCGCGCCGTGCGTACCGTGGGGGTGGATCAGATGGCTCTCACTCGGGTGGCTGCCGACGCTGGTTTTTCTAGCGGTGCCATCTATGCACGATGCGACGATCGTTCCGAGTTAGTTGTACTTGCCTGGGAAAAAAGTTTCTGGCCAATGCTCTCAGCAATCTTGACGCCACTGATTGACGCTGTGATCACATCTAATACCCAAGAGATTGAGCGCATCAGTCAACTCGTTACGGCGGCAAGTGCACCAGATGCCACACCCGACTTAGGAAGTGCGATGGAAGTCATTATTGCTTCACGTCGTGATGAAGTAATCGCAGAAGTTGTTCAACGAGATATCAATACCCTGCTTGATGACCGCGGCGTTGGTCCTTCTACAGATGGCGTGCATCGCCAGTCTGTCGTCTCTGCCATCAGCACGCTCTTCGGGGCGTCGCTTCTTAACTCTGCATACGATTTTACTGGTCGACATGCCATCGACCCCACTGGCTTGATGTACATGTTCACGCAGGCCGTGACGTCACATAAGAAACCGGCAAAGGCACCCCAACCGTTGAAGAATGCAGAGCCGTACAAATTTCCCACAACTCATGATGATGTACGCGATGCACTGATTGCAGCTAGCGAATACGTCATTGCGCGATCAGGAATTCACCGTGCAACTGTCTCACGCATTGCGCGCCGTGCAGGTGTCAGCGTGGGTGCCATCTACGGGCTATACGAAAACAAAGATTCTCTCGTCAGTGATTGCCTCGAAGTACTTTTCCCACCTCAGAGCAAACGCGATGCAGACGATTGGTCACGAGTATTTACGGCACCGGACCAGCGTGCCGTAGTCACAGACATACTTGCCAATTACATGTCGCCGTCATATCAACAATGGCGACGTTTCCGTTTAGAAAGCATCATTGCTGCTCGTCATTCACCAGCAATTGCAGCACAGCTCTCCATCTATGCGTCTCAATCTCGCGAGACAATTCTTCGAGCATCTACGAGAGCACCGCGAAGTGCCCCAGTCAGCGAAGCAACTGGCCTATCGGCACGTGCAAGCGTGCTCGGACTTTCCATTCTTGAGATTGTTGACCCCACCATTTGCACTCTGGACTGGCGCTGGGTTCCCATTGGCCGAGACTATGTAGTCTCAGGTCATGCTCAATGAATTAGCAACGCAAGTCCGCAACGGGAAGATAGACCCCGTTGACTTAGTGAAGGAAAGCTTGCGTCGCATCGATGCAGCACGTGAACTAAACGCCGTTGTTGCCCTCTATGCAGATGAGGCCTTGGCTATTGCTCACACCCATTCGCGACAGGGTGCACTCGCTGGACTGCCACTTCTTGTGAAAGACATGGCGCGCGTAAAGGGTCATGTCACTACGGCTGGATCGTTGTTATACAAAGATGCAGCACCGGACACAGACGACGACATTGCCATAGCGCGACTACGCGCTGAAGGAGCAATCATCATCGGGCGAACGAACAGTCCCGAATTCGGCGGCACTGCGTTTACTTCAAACAAACTTTTCGGTGCAACACGAAATCCGTGGAACACATCACGATCACCAGGTGGTTCTAGTGGTGGTTCGTCTGCTGCACTTGCAGCTGGTCTCGCGCCACTTGCCACAACATCTGATGGTGGTGGAAGCGTCCGCGGCCCTGCAGCAGCAACTGGGCTCGTTGGCCTGAAACCAACCATGGGTGCTGTCGGTAGAAACTTTCTTCCACGGTGGATTGAGTTCTCTACGCAAGGCCCCACTGCATCAACAGTAAAAGACGTTGAGTTGCTTGCAAGCATTATGTATGGAGACGCAGTTGGTGACTTTCTTGCTCTTCCCAAGAGCGGTATCAATCTTGCGCCTCGCATGCCGCGCACTGTCTTGGCGTGTCGCACCTTTCGCACGGACGTGGACCCAGACATCGAAGCGCAATACGAAAACATGTTGGAGGCACTATCCAAGAGTGGCGTAACAGTAGAGCGAATTGAATCCCCTTCCAACAACGACACCATTTGGAATTGGTTTGTCATTTCTACTGCAGAACTCACACAGAGTCTGCGACATGAAGAGCACCGTTGGAATCAACTCACCGACTACATTCAGGCACAATTGCGATTTGGAAGCACTGTCACGCTCGATCAATACATTGAGGCACAACGCAAGCGTCACGAGATCTCAGCCAAGTTTGATTCATTGCTCATCCACGACGCAGTAATAGTCGTTCCCACTGCTAACGCCCGAAGTTGGCCCGCAGAAGGACCACTGCCAACATTTGCAGGAACTACAGAAGACCCAATGATCACCTTGAATACTCCTGACAGCAATCTCACAGGTCATCCCGCAATTACCGTGCCAATGGGGCTCGACGACCATGGCGTACCATGTGGTTTCCAGATTATTGCTCCTCGATTTGAGGACGGACTTGCATTAGGTCTTGCAGCACATATCGAGAAAATACAACCATGGCCCCTTACCGCACCCGGGTATTCGCCATTTGCGCTGTAGTCACAATTAACTAATCAAATTGTGGAATAAGTGCAACTTTTCCGGCAATCTTGCGATTTTGTAAATCACGCATTGCCTGCACTGCCTGACTCATTGGATACGTCACGGGCTCTACCGGATGTAACTTCCCTGCCGTTATCTCTGCAAGCACAGCAAGAAGCATCTCGGTATTCTCTTTTTGATTTTTGCCGACCCAGGCTCCCCAATCGACCCCGACAACAGTTCGATTAGTGAGCAAAATGTGATTCGCTGGCAATCGTGGAATTCCACCAACAAACCCAACCACCAGATACTGACCTCCTGGCGCGAGTGCACGAAGACAGGATTCCGCAAGGTCACCACCAACTGGGTCGTACACCATGTCCACGCCACCACCACACAGTTCTCTTGTACGCGCCTTCACATCTTCAGTAAGCACATCAATAGCTGCGAAAGCACCGTGACGCAGAGCTAGTTCTCGCTTCTCTTCTGATGATGCGGCCGCAATCACTTTCATGCCCATGGAAACACCAAGATCGACTGCGGCTAGGCCCACGCCACCTCCTGCACCAAGAACCAACATGGTGCTTCCCTCGCGCACGTGGGCTCGCTTATGAAATGCAAACCAAGCAGTGAGGTAACTCTGCATAAACGTGGCGCCTTGACCATCACTCAACACGGCTGGAATAGGGAGAACACGAGTCGCATGCACGACGGCCTCATCAGAAAACCCACCGATACCGACGGGAGCAAAAACACGATCACCAATACCTACTGACGAGACGTCAGCGGCCACTTCTACTACTACTCCGACGACTTCTGAGCCTGGTCGGTACGGAACGGGTGGCTTGATTTGGTACTTACCTTCAATCATCAACGAATCCACATAATTCAGGCCACATGCCAATATGCGCAGACGGACATGACCTTCAAGCAACGGTGGAGACTCCGTCTCGACCACTTCAAGCGCATCAAGAGAGCCAAGTTCATTCACCAACATTGTCTTCATAGCGATGACGGTACTAGACGTCTGAAATACCTTTTGTATCGGAGTACCGTATAGATATGCGCCGCCTTAATTCGCTGTTGCGCAACCCACACTTTTCTGCAGTTCTGTCAGTGGTGTATGTGTTGACTCGGGTATCTGCGATTGTGGGCCAGCCCATCGGAGTTTTTCCAGACAGCCCAAGTTATTTGCGCTTATCTTTCACAGGAGATGCCGAACGCATGTGGCCAGTACCTGCAGTATTCAGCGCACTGCAAACAGACGGAACGCGCATTCTGGCGAATGTTGCTATTGGTTGTGTCATTTGGATCTTTATGGCATTCACACTGGCACAACAATCGCGGTACCCCCGTTCGGTATTCGCAGTAGTCCTGCTGTTGGGACTATCTCCACAAGTCATTCGCTATGACCTTGCGCTCTTGTCAGAGTCTTTAGGTATCAGTTTTGCAATCTTCCTGGTCGTCAGTTCCATACGCATTGCGAAGGAGCGGACTACTCCGAATCTTGTGATGTGGATTGTTGCATTTGTTCTCTGCGTTATGACGCGGCCCACACATCTCATCATTGTTGCTATATGTGTGCTTGTTTCCACTGTTGTTTTTGTCCAGTCACGAGGAAAACGCATGGTGTTTGCTACACCAGCACTGATTCTTATTCTTGTGTGGGGCTATGCAACAGTGAACAACAATCGCTCTGTCAGCAACCTGAATATGTACACGGTGCTCATGGACCAAATACTGAGAGACGACAATCAGTACAACTGGTTTGTACAACACGGCATGCCAGATATCGCGGGCATCCGCACCATCGATGGTTACGACTATGCAGGCACTCTCCCGGTGGAATTGGTTGACATTATTGAACTCTCACCCGATCAAGCACCGCCGGCAATCATTCGACATGGTGGCAGTGAGTTGGCGACATGGGTGAAAGATCACGGCTGGAGCACTTATCTGCGATGGGTAGCGAGTCACCCGAGTGATGCCGTTCAAATAATCACGCAACGAGCAGATTTCACCTTGAGTCCATCAAACGATGACTTTTTGCCACTGAGTGCAAAAACCGTGATTCCGCGATGGATATTTGGCTCATGGCTCATCTGGTGCACGCTCGGTTGTGGAGCCATCGGTTTATTGCTTCTTCAACCTGCAACCCGAAAGACAGGAAAAACTCTTGTCCTCATGTCGCTCGCTACGTGTGCTGTCTTCGCCGCAAGTGTCACTACCTCTGGAATCGAACACCAACGTCATAGCGTCACTGTGGCAGCCATCATTCGCGTACTTGCACTATGTGCAATCGTGTCAGTGATGCCGAAGAGATTTACGAGAAGACCCGCCGAGTCCGACGGATTACCTTCTCAGTAAACCTCGTTCGATCAGCATCAGTTGCATTGTCAAGTCCGTACATAGCAAGCCACGAACAACGTGCCCGAAGATGCATCATGAGGCGCACCGAACGAAAGATTGTTCGCTTTCCTGATTCGCCTTCTAGTGCATTCACAAATTTGGATGAACCATGAGTAGTCACTACAACAACGCGCCGAATCTGCGTAAGAAGAGGCTTTATTCGTGCAGCCCCCTCAGGCAACACCCACGCCACTTCGTTCATCAAAATGCGATCAATCCATCCTTTGAGAATCGCTGGCTGACCTGACCACCACGTGGGATACACAAAAACAATTGCTTCACACCATTGCAAATCTTCAACGTGTGGTCGTAACTGCGTGAGAGTCTCTAGTTTTTCACTTATATCCCCCACATGGTGTTCACGTTCATATGCACTGAAAACCGGACTAAAGCTTTCTGCATACAAATCATGATGTCGAACATTGTGGCCAGAATGAGAAATCTCAGATACGACAGTCGTTGCCAAAGATGCGACAAATGACTCGGGAGATGGATGAGCAGAGATCACAAGGACTTTCATAGCTTCGCCAATTTGTTCTCGATGTTGCGGGCAAACCTCACACGATCATCTTGAGTAGCTTTATCCATTGCATACAGGCCAAAACAATGCTTGCGGGTACGCCACGACGTCGCAAGTCGCATTGCACGAATAAGAATCCTTCGACCATTGTCGTTCACAAACTTCACATACAGCCATGGCGAACCGAATGTCGAAATAACCACAATATGTCGCACGTGTGTAAGTGCGGGACGTACTTTCTTTTTTTCATTTAGTTTGAAAGCAACACCTGGCAACATTGTTCGTTCAATCCAACCTTTTAACAGAGCTGGGAGACCACCCCACCACGTGGGGTACACAAACACCACAATCTGTGCCGCCAGCACTTGAGCCACATACGGTGCCAATGCCTGAGGAATGTCATCACTATCAGACATGTATTGCTGCCATTCTTCACGGCTCATCACGGGGTCGAATCCGTCTTTGGTTAAGTCCACAACACATACGTCATGTCCTGCATGCTCGAGGCCACGCACAGCAGCATCTCGTAAGGAAGCACAATAACTCGCTTCCATCGGATGGCAATAGACAACAAGAGCCTGCATATGTTTTACGGCGTTACTTGGTCTCAGTTGCCGAAGGAATGGCACATGACTTAAGGCCACACCAACGTGAAATACGCGCTCTGTTTTTTGCGATGCACCAATACACCATGCGTGCAATATTTCGAATGAGTGGTAAGCGCATAAACCACCCTACGAATCTCCATCGACGAGTAGAACTCATTTGCAGTAAGGCGGCAATTGCAACGGAGCCTTCTTTTTTGCCGGCATCAGTGACCAGCCAGACTGCATCAATCGTTGAAAGACCGTACTCATAATGCGACACCACACGTACATCTGCAAAGCGACGCCGAATCCACCGGGCACTGGCATCACAGATGCCGCAATCGCCGTCGTAGATGACTGTCGCTTGCATGAAATTACGCGTTCAACAGATCGAAGACCTGTTGTGCACGGCCAGCATGAATGGTTTCTTCACGACCATTGAGTCGAAGCAATCGCACAACTTCTTCATCTGGCTCTGCGTCGGCCCAACGTTGGTAACCAGCATCACCATTGATTTCACCTTGCACTACACCAGCAAAAATCTTTGAATCAATCTGGTCCGGAAGTGGAACTGCAAGTAGTTCAGCAACCTCTGGAGTTGGCTCCCACTCATGACCAATCTTGATGCTGATCATGCGAGCCAAACGACGAGCGTGTCCACGCTCTTCTACTGCGTTCTTGCGCAATAGGTCGGCAGCTTCAGCATTATCGACGCGATCAGCGAGCATGTTGTAGAAAACCTCGCCAGCCATCTCAATGCGATACAACATTGTGAGTTCGGGTACTTCCAGCTTCTCAACATTGGCTAGGCCGGCATTAGCAGTAAAGAAATTTAGTTCAGACATGTCAACTCCTAGTTCACGTTCAACAAGTCGACTACAAAGACAAGAGTCTCGCCACCCTTGATGACTCCACCAGCACCCTGGTTTCCGTATCCGAGATGCGCAGGAATGGTAAGCCTGCGGCGACCGCCAACCTTCATACCGGCAACACCTTGATCCCACCCGGAAATAACTTGTCCGGCACCTAAGCGAAATTCAAAAGCCTCTTTACGATTCCAAGAAGCATCAAATTCGCTCTGAGTGCTCCAGGCAACACCGACATAATGCACTTCTACGTTTGCGCCAGCTTTTGCTTCTGCACCGTCTCCGACTGTGATGTCTTCGATAAGAAGGTCTGACGGCGCATCGCCTGAGGGGATGGTGACTTCTGGTTTTGTACTCATGTTCCCAACTTATCTGTACGGAGTGCTTCTCAACGCACTCACCAAGAGCAATGAATCAACTTATGCACGAGCCCGAGTGCGCCGTAACAAGGGGTCTGCAATTCGCAGCGTTGTGTCGGCGATTTTCATTACCCGCCCAGCAGCGCCTGGTGTATTTGAATCGATCAGATTTCCCATGACAGACAAGGTGATGTCTGCTGCAGTTTGCGTACCGACCGCAATACGAAGCCCGGGCTTCAACAACCATGGATGACCGATAATGAAACTGAATCTGCGACCAGTACGAAGAAATGCGTCAAAACGTTCTCCCACTTGCTTGTCATATTCCACAGCCGCTGACGCAGGGTCTTCGAGATAACACTGCACAGCCAACATGCCGGACTCAAGTCCGTAGTCAATTCCTTCGCCGTTCATCGGGTTCACAAAACCTGCGGCATCTCCGATGGCGACCCATCCTTCACCGTGGCGGCGCATGCAACTCATTGGCAATCTCCACGCACGTGGTTTTTCGATGTAATCACCTAGTGACCATGAATCTTTCACGATTGCTGCGTATTGGTCGAGCAACTTATTGAGGTTCAGTTTTTTGAATCCCTTCATTGTGCTGAGAGCACCTACACCAATGTTGACGGTGCCATCACCAGCTGGAAACATCCACCCATATCCAGGAACTGCTGTTCCGTGTTCATCGCTCAGACTCAAACAAGCTTCAAGGTGTCGTTCGGCATGACGTGGAGTTGGTGCATAGGCACGAATGGCCAAACCAAACGTTTCGTTTGGATCACGCTCTGCACCCAGCATCTTTGCTGCCATGCCTTGAGCTCCGGCAGCAAGGATTGTAAAGGGAGCGCGGTACACATCGTTTGCAACGCGCACGCCGACAACGCGCTCACCTTCCATCTCAGGAAGTGCTTCAGAATCAAAACGAACATCGGCACCACTAGCAATGGCAACATCGAGAAGATGATTGTCGAACCGTTGACGTGGCCATACGGCGCCATGGGAAGGAAAACGAGAAGTAACTGGCCACAACAATTCCCTTTCCTTCTTGCCCGCAATCATTCGTAATCCATCAATGCGATGCGCGGCTGAGTGATCGATGCGTAATTCGTCAAGTGCGCCTATTGCCCGAGGCGTCAGCCCATCACCACAGACTTTGTCGCGACCATATGGGGCTTTCTCGAACAGCGTCACTTTCAACCCAGCACGCGCCGCCGTGATGGCTGCAGCAGAACCTGCTGGACCACCGCCGATAATCAGAAGGTCGCGTTGCATATAAACGAGCCTGCCAGCCCCACGCTCGAACTGCTACCTGCCTACCATGGGTCACATGACCCAGATGCAGATTTCCGACGCAATCGCACTGATTCGCCCCTCCGACACCCTCGCGGTCCCACTTGGCCCTGGCGTTCCCGGCGCGTTTATGCACGCACTAGGCGACCGCACTGACTTTGTTGATTTGCAGATCTTTGGTGCCCTGATGCCAGACCTCTATGGCGTGCTGGCGTTGCCAGGTGTCCATTATCGCAGTGGCTTTTTTGGACCCGCCGAGAGGTTGCTGCGCGACACTGGAGCATCTATTGACTTCGTCCCGGCAGACTTTCGCCGCTTTGCACCCATCTTGCGCAAGCTTGCTCCTCGCGTCATGGCCACCGCTGGTTCGCCACCCGTAGATGGTTGGGTCAGTCTTTCGCTTCATGCAGGAGCATGTGTTGATGAAATTCATCGAGCTGCCGCCGACCCAGAGCGACTGTTGATTGTTGAAGTCAGCGAAAAGTTCCCTCACACATTTGGATTACCACAACATGAGCACCGCATCCACGTAGACGACATTGACGTTCTCATCACGTCGGAACGTGAACCTCTAAACCTTGCCGACACAATTGCAACTGAAGCAGAACTTGCAATTGCCCAATTAGCAATGACATTCATTCATTCGGGTTGCACATTGCAAACCGGAATCGGTGGTATCCCCAATCAGATTGCAACAGTTATTGCCGAAAGCAACTTGGAAGATCTGGGCATTCACTCTGAAATGTTTACCTCTGGCTTAATGCGCATACATCAATCTGGAAAAGTCACAAACAACAAAGGCAGTTCCTTCGATGGCTACTCCATTACAACCTTCGCCGCAGGAGTTCCAGAGCTCTACACATGGCTACACGAAAATGAAGTTGTTCGATTCCTCCCAGTACACGTAGTGAATTCACCCGAACTGATTGCACAAAATCGCAACATGGTCACCATCAATGGCGCACTTGCAGTTGACCTCGCAGGACAAGTTGTAGCCGACACAATTGACGGTACGCAATTTAGTGGCGTAGGTGGTCACGAAGATTTTGTTTCAGGACCAGGACTCGACTCAACAGATCGAAGCCTTATTTGTCTTCCATCAACAAGCACCATCAATGGCACACTCACAAGCCGAATCATGGGCGCACTCCCCGCCGGGAGCGTGATCAGTACACCACGACATCAAGTTGATGTCATCATCACCGAGTTTGGAATCGCAGAATTAGAAGGGCGCACTATTCGTGAACGCGCTACTGCTCTTGCTGAAATTGCTCACCCGCAATTCCGCGATGAGCTGCTGGCTGCTGCGCAGAAGTGGCCTCGCGACTAAGCACATCAGTATTCGACAAACCAGCAGCGATCAACATATTCACCACAGCGATGACAGCAATGCCACCGAGAATAAACCCCGCCAATAAATCGGTGGGCCAATGTGTGCGTAGCAACCAGGAAGATACGCCAACAACGCACCAAGCAATAATCAACAGCCCATAAGCGACGATTCTCATGTTGCGACGCCCTTGGGTGACGTACCACGCCACGTAGCCCCACAGAGCAACAGCATTGGCGGCGTGACCAGAAGGAAAGGCCAAGTGATCTGTATCAAGCAATATGTGGCCTCTGAACTGATACGGAAATGATCGGCCTACGGCCATCTTCAGCGCGCCTGCCAAACCAGTCTCAAACAGCAGCACCAAAATGAATCCAGCAATGGGAACCCAAGTGCGATGTTTCCACGACAGCCATGCCATCCACGGAATACAGATTGTCAAGATGATTCCGCGAAGACCCAGCATGACCGTGACCGAAAAGATGTCTCGTGAGGCTTGGATATCTCGAGCAGTGCTCATGGCAGATTTGTCAAAATCTGATAGCCAACTCCACGACACCACTTGTTGAACCAAGACGACGAGAACGACAAATAGTGCGATATTCCAGATGGTGAATTTTCGCGCCGTTATCATCGGCATCTATTTTGGCCTGAATGACAGCCGGAAATGTGGCATCAAGCACAAGAAACTATTTATCTCAGTAGTAGAACTATGGAATGACATTTGCACCAGGATCCATCGAGTGGTTTGCTCAAGTACACGAAGACACCATTGAGCCTGAACTGCCAATTGTTGACCCTCACCACCACTTATGGCCGGTTGGAGGAGCACTTCCCTATGGACTCGATGAACTACACAATGACACTTCAGATGGTCACAATATTCAAAAAACAGTCTTCATCGAATGCGGCGCTGCATATAGAAGTGATGGACCAGAACACCTTCAATCTCTTGGAGAAACCGAATTCATCGCCGGCGAATCACTTCGCGATCCATCGCATCTGATTTCTGGCATCGTTGCACACACGGACTTGCGACGAGACGACCTTGCCGAAATTTTGCATGCTCATGCCACTGCGAGTAATGGCTTGTTGCGTGGAATCCGAGATGCACTGGCGCATGCGCATCACCCTGAAGTACTGACTATCCCGGGACGCGCTGTTCGTGATTTGTATGCCGACACATCCTTTCGCCGCGGTGTCGCTGTACTTGGCGCCCAAGGCCTCACGTACGACACATGGCATTACCACTATCAGAATCAAGAATTTCTCGCTCTTGCACGTGCCGTACCTGAGACAACAATGGTGTTAGATCACTTTGGAACACCACTTGGAGTCGGGCCGTACGAATCACAACGAGAAGAGATCTTTGAACAATGGAAGAAAGACGTTCGTGAAATTGCCACATGTTCCAACGTGGTAGCAAAACTTGGTGGTCTTGCAATGCCCGACAACGGATTCGGTTGGCACACAGCAGAACGACCTCCAACTTCAGACGAGTTCCTACAAGTTCAGCGCCGTTACTTTGAACACACGATTGAGTGCTTCGGACCAGAACGTTGCATGTTCGAATCGAACTTCCCAGTTGATCGTTTGTCACTGTCGTATAGGACAGTGTGGAATGCATTCAAGAAACTCGCCTCATCGTGTTCACCCGAGGAGAAGACCGCAATGTTTAGCGGTACAGCAACTCGCGTGTATCGCCTGTAACACGTGGCGCGTTCAACCATTTTTGTTTGTCCGCACTGTGGGCAGGCACTGCACGAATCACAATCATCGGCACAATGCCCCAACGGCCACACATTTGACCGCGCCAAAGAGGGTTACCTCAATCTCCTGGTGGCAGGCCGACTTCCTTCATCAGTAACACCTGGCGATACGCCCGACTCTCTTCAAGCACGACGACGATTTCTATCTGGAGGCTGGTACCAACCCATTGCCACTGCTGTAACTGATCTACTGCGCATCGCAAACGGACCAGTACTAGACGTGGGATGTGGCGAGGGCTTCTACCTTTCTCATATTGATGCGGACAATACCTACGGCATTGATATCTCTAAAAAAGCAATACAGATGGCTAGCAAGGCCTACCCAATGTCTCAGTTTGCTGTTGCATCCTCATATCGATTGCCAGTGGACAACTCTTCATGTGCCGGTGTATTTACTGTCTTTGCTCCACACAGTCTTTCTGAATACCAACGCATTCTCATCCCTGGCGGTACGTGGGTCACAGTGACTCCAGGCCCTCATCATTTGAAAGAGATGCGACCATCACGGGATGACACAGTAGAAGAACGCGAACAACGACGTAGCGAACCACCAGAGCATGCAATGCATGCCGAAAGATTGCAGTTCACGTTGGATCTCACGCAAGAAGCAGCAGTCGACTTATTCTCAATGACTCCCCTGCGATGGCAAACCGCTGCACACGCACGTCCTGTTATTGAAGTAAGCGTGGATGTTTGGATTGCATCTGGCACGAACCTAATGTGAATGCGATGTCTCGTTTCAACAGTTCGTATTATCAACGCTTCTATGGAAAAGACGGCGCTCACGATGCCGAACGAATTCATCATCTAGCTACTGCCGTACACCACATCTCTGCGTGGTGGGGTCTTTCCATTTCTTCAGTGTTTGACATTGGTGCAGGCATGGGAATGTGGCGCGACTGGTATCGCACTAATCATCCAGATGTTGCTCTTCGTTCCATTGATGTCAGTGAACATGCATGTGAAACCTGGGGCCACGAATGTCGCAACATTGCCGAGTGGAGACCTAGGGGCAAATACGACCTCGTGATTTGCCACAGCGTTCTTCAATACTTAACGAACGAAGAATGTGAAGACGCGATTGCCAACATTGCAGCAACCACCCGCTATGTCTTGTATCTGGAACTTCCAACAAAGTGGGATTTCGAGAATGTTGTTGACGAAACAGGCACAGACCTGCAGGTATATCAACGCAGCGCAGTCTGGTACCGCAAGCGCCTGGGAGAACATTTTCGCCAAGTTGGTGCTGGCCTATGGACTCCACTCAATGGACTACCCATGTTTGAGTTGGAAGCGGGCCGATAAACACCGCCCGAGAAAACCGAAATCCCAACCCCGTGGAGGGCTGGGATTTCGGAGGCGTACGTGCGGCTCTGGAAGTGCTTGCAGTGCTCCCGCATCGGCACGGGCGCTGCGTCCCCCGACTTAGCGGCTGCGGAGCTTGGACAGCAGGCGCAGCAGCTCGAGGTACAGCCAGACGAGGGTGACGAGCAGGCCGAAGGCGGCGTACCACTCCATCCACTTCGGGGCGCCGTTCTCCACGCCCTTCTCGATGAGGTCGACGTCGAGGAGGAGGTGGGCCGACGCGATCCCGACGACGACGAGGCTGAACAGGATGCCGACCGGGCTCGACTCGTGGATGAACGGCACCTCGGCGCCGAAGAGCCGCAGCACGAGCGAGACCAGGTACACCACCATGACGGCGCCGGGGGCGGCGATGATGCCGCGACGCAGACGGTCGTCGACCTTGACGATCCGCTTCGAGTAGAGCGCCAGCATGATGGCGAAGACGGCGCCGGTGAGCATCACGGCCTGGAGCACGATGCCCGCGTACTGGACCTCGTACAGCTTGGAGATGGCGCCCAGCACGAGGCCTTCGAGGGCC
>SXGQ01152622.1_pt1 | contig 18139 bp, 18 predicted proteins | sample 3178371 | NCBI WGS metagenome assembly SXGQ01 (sample SAMN11356859, study PRJNA531348) | freshwater metagenome | isolation source: freshwater sample F1-20 | place: China: Fuxian Lake, Yuxi | collected 2017-12-25 | reverse complement strand
CCCGCGACCTACGCATTACGAGTGCGTTGCTCTACCACTGAGCTACCCGGGCGCGTCGCTCACTCTACTGACTTAAAGCTTGAGAAATTACTGCAACTGAAGGGTGGCAGACAGTGTGCTGAGTGGTGGGCACTTGAGTAGCAATATGTGGAGTGTTTCTATTTTCGTTTGTAACGGGCTGCGCGTAAAGAAGACCACTCAGCCCGCAGGGAAGCGAACTCAGTTAAGGCATCAACGAGAGTCGCGTGTGATTTTTTATTCGTTACCGCCATGGGAGCAGAGGCCGTCTTCGGCAACGAAAGCAGACGGAGCATTTCAAGGGGAAGTTGATCTTGGATTGTTTCAGTGGAGACTTTTTGAGCCTTAAATGAATTTCAAACTCCCGTGATAAATGGGCATGACTTTTTGGTCTTGTTTATTTAAAGTGTTTCAAGCAATTGCGTTTCTATATTTAATACCATCAAACCTTGAATTAATCTCTGCCTATTAGAAAAGTCGATAAAACTTAGACCCCCTTTTTCATCACGACTATCGCGGTAGGTGGGGAAGTTAAAGGCTCTTTCTGGGTTTATGCGATGGAACGGTGGCCTGATCAGATCGTCGCGCACAAAGAATGCGTTATGCCCTGCCGAATTAGTTCCAATCAACCCATAGCCCAGGCTGGTGGCGACATTGTTTAATGCAGATAACGAAGCGCCCCAGTATTGACCCGAATAATGACGTTCGAATCTCTGAAATCTTTCTTCATAAGGAACGCTCACTTTTCGTGTGGGGCCAAATATTGGATTGAATTCACAGATAAGTATGCGAGGTCTAAATCTCGTGATGGAGGAAAGAATGAAATAATCAACACCATCGAGGTCAATTGACAACACTCCTAAGTCGTGATCAAATCCGCTTTGATCTAGAAGATCCTCAATGTTGTCTTTGTCGACGAATGCGCAAATTGCATGCAAATCGTATTTCCAGTAGTAATAACTCTTTTTTAATCGTGAGATATTGCGCTCACTACCATCTATAACAAATCCTCGCCAGTTGTCTTTCATCATGAGAAATCGACAGTTTGATTCCGAAAAATCTTCTATCCCAAATTCGATGAATGACTTGTTCTTAATATCAATTGAATTAATCAAGCATTGAATGATGCCGTCTTCTCCAAATTGGGAAAAGATTGAAAACTCTTTATCTTTTATGTCAATTTGTTGATTTGTTGATTTGTTGATTTGTTAGTATTCGACCTTGGTTAATCAAGATACGCTCGAAATATTCGATCCTTCTCATTTCAAAGTAGAAGATCTCAGTAATCTTTCGGAAAAGTGCGGATACTATTTTTTTCATAATTACGTTCTCAAATCCTAGTTTTGAGCCCGAGGTGGGAATTGGACCCGCGACCTACGCATTACGAGTGCGTTGCTTTACCACTGAGCTACCCGGGCGTGACCCTTTAGTCTAATGACTTTTTGGATGGAATACATATGGGTCAAAGTCAGTTAAGAACAATTTGGGAACGTCTCGGCTGATCATTTAGGTCTCGATACTCGCTATCGAAGTAACTGGGATTGAATATCTTGATGAGTTGCAAGTTCACACAGTTCAATGCATTTTTTACTGTGAAGAGGACTTAACAAGATCGGAAAACATGTATGAGTCTCTCAACTTTTCTTTTTGTTCAATTAGATACTGCATGGCGACCTGGGTAGCAGCCTCCTTGCCTTCTTTTGTGGGCTGTGCGTAATACTTCAAGATAGTTTTGATATCGACATGACCCATACGATCCTGCACGACCTTCGGATCAATTCCAGCGGCAACGAGCATCGTCGCATGAGTTTTACGAAAATCATGGAAAGTAAAAGGATTAAGCCCTGTATCGGAGATTACCTTTTTTAGTACTCGTTGTGCGAGGTTCCGATAGTGAAGTGGTTTGCCCTCTGGTGACCGAAAGAGAATTGCGTTTGGGTCATCCTTCTCGTCGTCGAGGCTCTCAATTTGCTCTCGTAGGACTGCGATATCGTTTTCCGAATGGCGTAGTAACATTTATAAATCGATATAACGTCAATTAACTGTAATCCAAAAATTAGCCATGTTTGATACCCCCATTTTGATTCTCGGGTTTAATCGGCCTAATCTTTTCGCAGATTTATTGAATACATTACGAGATTTGTCTCCAACTAATGTCTATGTTGCTATCGATGGCCCCCGCGATGGAAACGAAGAAGATGTGCTTAATGTCGAAAAGACTTATTCTTCCATTCATTTAATTGATTGGCAATGCAGACTCAAAGTGCTTAAGCGTGAATCAAATCTTGGATGTGGACTTGCTGTTTCATCTGCGATCTCCTGGGTATTTGAGAGCGAATCTAAAATTATTGTACTTGAGGACGATATACGACCAAATAAATCCTTTTTTGAGTTCTGTTCTCAGGCTTTAATACGTTTTGCCAACGACGAAAGAATAATGACAATTAGTGGACACAGTGTTATTGAAATTGATGAAAGCAAAGATCGATTCCGTCTTTCAAAATACCCTGATATCTGGGGATGGGCGACATGGAAACGATCATGGAACCTTTATCAATTTTCTATTGCGGATCTGCCAAAAATTAGTTTTAGGCAGCTACTTGCTATCTATAATGGGAATTTTTTGCTCGCGATGAATTCTGCTTTTAACTTCCGCAAAATGAGATTGCATATAATTGATACATGGGACTATCAACTTTTGTATTGTTCCTTCTTGCACAATAAATTACATCTAATTCCAAATTATAATCTTGCGTCGAACGTTGGTTTCGGTGGACAGGCGACTCATACACGATTTTTACCAAAACCTTCGCCCGCTGTCAAAGAAATGTTTGATTTTAACTTTCAAAATGATCCTCTTTGCTTAGGTCGTCATGAGCGACGCTATCGAGTTCACGAGGGTTGGCAGTTGCGCATTTCAGTCAGGTCACATCTCTTCAATATATTATCTTCAAAGTTCAAGCTCAAAAACATAAAATTGCGCAATTTGATAACTTAGTGCTATCAAATCATCTACTTTTCCATTTGTTTCGATCCTAATTCCAGTTTATAACGGTGCTCTTTATGTACAGACTGCAATTGGTTCAGTTCTTAATCAATTTGATTGTGACTTTGAGGTTGTCGTGAGCATTGATCAATCAACTGACAATAGTGAATCACTAGTTAAATCAATAAGTGATCCCCGTGTAAGGGTATTTTGTCAAGACCAAAGATTGGGTATGACAGACAACTATCGGTTTCTTCTGTCCCAAGCTCGCGGAGAGTGGATCACAATTCTTGGACAAGATGATTCATTAGCCCCATTCGCTATTGGTTATCTCCGTCAAATAACAAGACAGTTCCCAGATCATGAAGTTCTAACATCAAGAAGATCGTTTGCTTTTTGGCCAAATACAAATCAGTCAGTCAGCAAATATACTTTCATTTACCCAATTGATACGCGTAAACCCTGTTTGGTCTCTTCGTCAAAATTCCTGAAGAAGACTATTTCTGGTTTTCGAGAATACTCAGAAGGACCCCAGTTATACACCGGATCTTTTGTGAAGAGATCTCTAATTAAACGAATCACTGAGACCAACGGTGGTAACTTCTACCGATATTTGATTCCTGATGTCTCTTCAGCCATTGACTTGCTGACTAACACATCGCATTTCGTATACGTCCCTTTGCCACTGTTCATAGTCGGATCCAGTGTTAGTAGCACGGGCATTGCGATTGATAATCTAATTTCCAGATCGATTGAATCAAATTCAATCGAAGATATTTCAGGTTTTTTCACACGTTCATTAACTAATTCAGGCTTACCTGGTGACGGCATTTATACGAGTTTTTCCTGGTACATGTATGAGGCTTATATGAATAGCATCAGCATTAACTTAAATAGTAGTTTAAAAACAGTTAGAGGTAATTTTGCTCATGTAGCGCTTGCAGCACTGAAATATCAGAGTCGGAATGACAATATGTTTAGCGAAATCCAAATTTCACGTTTTAAGATACTCAAGAAAGAATTAGGAATAAGTTCAACTGAACTTCAGTATCGACTATTTCTTCTCCAACTGAGGATCTTATTCCGAAAAATGACGAAGTATCTCCTCGGCTCCTTTCTTTTAGCAACTGGACGACTGTTGCTTTCAACCGAGCAAGATCCAATGTGCTTCTCAATTAATAAGCAAATTGAACGAACCATGGATAATAAGCATTTACAAGAATATCTAAATCGCTTAAAGATTTTGAAATAACATGTCAAAATTAGTACGCAAATCTCACCTGTACGAGATATGCAAACTTTCTTTGAGGGGATTTAGACTGCTTTCCAGACCAGGAAAGATAGTTTTAAGTTGCTATTCAATATCACTTGCTCTAATCGGTATCCTCGATGCAGCTGGTCTTGCTCTTCTTGCTCATGCCCTTTCAGAAGTATCAGAATCTAAATTGGGTTTAAATAATGACTTACTAGTCACACTTTTAATTGTGGTTTCACTCTTTATATTTAAGAGTATTCTCGCTATCTATATTTCATTTTTAGGATTGAAGTTATTGGCACGTGAGGAGGTCATGCTCGGTCAAATGGCACTCAATGACATAATAAACACAAATTGGCTCAAAATCCGCAGGATTGAAACCAGCGAAGTTTACTCGAAAGTAGATCGTTCACCGAATACACTCATTCAAAGCTTTCTATTCCTCAATGCGACTATCGTTTCTGAAGCTATAAATGGAATTCTGATTATTACATTGCTGTTTATTTTTTCCCCAGTAACTGCAGTCGTAACCGGTTTATACTTTTCTTTAGTAACCATTATCCAGCACTCTGCGTTATCAAAAAGTGCTTCCCGATCGGGTCAGATCCTTGCAAAAGAATTTGAAACGGTTTACAGGCTGCTAAATGAGTTTTGCAACTTTGGAAAAGTTCTCCGAGTCATGCCTTCTGACTCACTCCAGAAAAGTTTAGTGGACTCTCGAGAATTTCTCGCTCAGGCTAGAGCGAGATCGGCGTTTTTATCTTCTATACCCAGATATTTTATGGAAGCAGTTTTAGCTTTTGGGTGTATCCTAATTTTTGGTATCGCATATTTGGAAGGAGGTTCGAATGCAGTAATTCCAGCCGTAGCGATATTTACAGGAGCCGGCTTTCGCCTATTACCTGTCGTAAACAGGATTCAAAGCCTCATTTTAGTACTTTACTCTGCATACCCGTTAGCGAGATCCTATTTTTCTGACTCTATTAGGAGTCAAACAGATGATGTTAATTGCAACCAGACTTCAGATTCGTTAAATGATTCTTTAGTTCAGTTAAAAAATGTTGGGTTTAAATACCCTGATTCACACCACCTTATTCTTGTAGATATAAACCTTGACTTTAAACTTGGAAATAGCTATGCGATAGTTGGAAATTCTGGATCGGGAAAAACGACGCTTGCAGAAGTTATCATCGGATTACTACCACCTACTTCTGGTATTCGGTCAATATCCAAGAATATTCCCGTTAAGTTTGGTTACGTTACGCAAGATGTACCTCTCCTCACCGGTACCATCGCGCAAAATATCGCAATGTCTTGGGATTCGACCGATATTGACACCAACCTAATTGAAGAAGTAGTTGCTGCCACTCAGCTTCAGAGTGTTGTTGAGGATTTTCTGTTAAGGGATAAAACCAATAGTGAGATTGGGTTGATGCTCTCAAGCGGACAACGACAGCGATTAGGTATAGCTCGAGCGCTCTATCAACAAACCAATTGTTTAATTCTGGACGAACCATCAAGTTCCCTTGATGTCGGTTTAGAGCATGAATTAGTCGAAATACTTAAAGTTCTAAAACCAAAAGTTACCACAATTACAATTTCTCATCGCCTAACAACCATACAGAATGCTGACGTCATCATTTATCTTGAAAATGGTCGAGTTGTTTCGATGGGCACTTTCACTGAACTCACTAAAAGCTCTCCCGCTTTTAGAAAAATGATTGAGCTTTCATTTCGACAGAAAGAATAAATGAGTGGACACTAATCTAGATCAAATTGACAAAATTTTGATTACAAAAGTAATCAAAATTGATCACCGCGAAAATGTGATTATTTGGCTTCTTTATCGATTAACTTTACCAGCATCAAAGTTATTAGCCCGGCGAAAAGTATCTCCTAATTTCATAACTACGTTAGGTCTGGTGTTTGTTGGAATTAGTGGCTACTTTTTGATTTTAGGAACGCATCGTTTAGCTTGCGCTGCATTTTGGTACCTAGCGATTTCATTTGATCTCATTGACGGTCAAGTGGCACGAATAACTAACAAAGTAAGAAGACACTCTTTTGGTTACGACCACACAAGCGATCTTCTCAAACTGTCGTTTACTTTTTTGTGTGGTGGAATCTATTTTTCATCACTACTACTCTGGCCAATCATTGCAGTTTGTTTGACAACTTTGTTTCTCTCGGACGTTCTGAATAACGAAATTTCGTTTGCTAGGTCTTCCATTTCAAGTAAACAAGCGAGTAGGAACGAATCAACTCATTCGACCCTCGCAACAAACATCTACACAATTTTTCTCACCTATAATATACACACTCTGTTGGTTTTTCCGATTTTCATGGTTCGGATCCAATTTGCAATTTTTGGACTAACATATTTGATTTTGCTCTCCATTGTTAATTGTTTACGTTTCATTATTGTTTTACGACGTATTCCGAGACGGTTTTAAACATACAGTCTGATTTAAGAGATAAACACATTATTCAGAGTGTCAACCAAGTCGGATAGTTGTGTATCGACGCTTGTAAGTTTCATATTTGTGGCTTCTTTTAAACTGAAATCCAATGCTTGAATTGTCTAATACTCAGTTTGGGAATCAAGTGCATGTTTCTGAGTAATGAAGAGTATATAAGTTTCCTTCAATATATTTTCTGATTTCGATTGAGTCGTTTGATTGTAGGAAGTTTGGTACGACAACATATCCTCTCAGCCAAAATAGAAATCGAGACTTGACTCTTGAGATCATTATTCCACTCACCCCTAATTAAAATTTGCAGTTTTATTGAAGATTCAAAAAATTGAACTTCTGCAGGTAGTCCATATGATGTGACCAATTAATTCTTTGAATGCTGAATGGTGGGTGCTATCAAGTACATAGCAAGTGCCCGATAAGTAACGCGTGAAGTATTTTTTATTTTCGTTTGTAACGGTCTGTGCTTAAAGAGGACCACTCAGCCCGTAGGGAAGCGAATTCATTTAGAGCTTTAATAAGAGTCGTATGCAATCCCTCATTTATTGTTAGGGGAGTAGTTGCCGACTTCGGTGACAAAAGTATACGGAGCATTTCATTGGCCCAATCACTCGGATCTTGGGTGCTAACGGTATGAACAAGTGGGTGCTTCAAAAGTGGGTCAAAATGAATATTACTGATCAAAGTTGGTGTCCCCAGCGATGCGGCTTCCAATGGTGGCATGTTAGATGGCCCAAGCTGACTCGGAAAAACTAAACAATATGCGGCCCTCATTAATTCGGTCAACTCTGAAGAACTCACAAAACCTCGAAAATCAATACGAGTCAAAATTCCAAGCTCATCTGCAACCTTCATTACGTGGTCAAGGTTTCCCTTATCACCTCCAGTTAAGACTAATCGGCAGTTCTTTTCCTGACTGCAAACAATTTGAAATGCCTTCAGTAAAAGTATATGGCGTTTATGCGGCCAAAACTGTGCAGGATAAAGAAAAAATCGTGATCCACGATTGTCCAACTTTTCATGAATTGTGGGTTGAGCAACACCCAAACCTTGAACAATTATTCGCTCCTGGAGAGCCCCGTAGATTGTCTGTATTCGCTTTGCGGTTCGATCTGTATCAACTATCACTCGAAATGATTTTGGAATTGTCTGACGATAGAAGAATTCACGTTCCTCATAGTGTCGGTCGCCTGAAATTTCAACAAACTCTGGGATATCACGATGGCCTAAGTCCCAAACAGTTGTGATTATTGGCGTATCGACCAGGTCAAGTGCAAGTGGGTTAGGAGAAAGAAAGTAGACAAGTGAAACCGACTCCTTGATAAGTGAGCGTTCAAACTGTCCATGACGAAGCCCAACTGTTTTCAGTAATTTGTAACCGGCTAGTGAATGACGTAAATTGAGCATGAACATTGTCAAAAGTCCATTACGGTATGTTTTGATAGTGATGTCAGAAAAGTGCTGTTTCGTAGAAGCCCTCAATGTTTTCGGTGAATAAACAATTACATCGAAGTTGAGGCCCATGTTTTTAATAAGCTTGCGAATTTCTGTCGCTTCATAACTATGCGCACCTCCAGCATTGACATTATTCAGCACAACTAGGGCTATCTTGACTACACTCATATTTTTTGCGGGCCGTGCACTTTTGTTAAAGTAATCCAACCGTACCAGTCACTGGAACTTAAAGGCCGTCTGCTAGTCATCCAAGGGCCCGAACTAGCAACTTCTAGACCATGTAATCTCGCAGCAAAAACTAACTCCTGCAAAGTATAAGCACGCATTTCGTGACACTCTGAAAAATGTTCATAAATATGATCTTTCATTTCGGTGTGATGAACAAATATGTCCATGTCAATAGACGCCAAACCATTGACCCAGTCAACGGTTGGTCTGCTGATGCGTTTCACCCTAATTGTTGCGTTCTCCTTCATAGTCATCCGAGTGATGGGTGGGTCTTGATCCCATGCTGCGCGATGCCAGAAATCAAAAACTGCCAGCCCATTATCCGACAAACTGTTGCGTATCGTCGCCAACGATCGACCAAGGTCAGTCTCTGTGATTTGATAGCTCATCACGTGGAAAAGTGAATAGACCAGGTCAAACTTTGTTTCAGTTTGAAAGTCACCAATTTTTAGATGCAAGTACGTGGTGTTAGGCGTTCCTCGTTTCCTGGCCACATCGAGCATCGACTCGCTTATATCCACTCCAATTTTTCTGGTATCCGAAGGAAACATGCTTAGGTGCATTCCTGAGCCACAGCCAAGATCGAGCACAGAAGTTGGTAGTTCTCCAGCAGAGTTCTGAGATCTATAGAGTTCTAGAACAAAGTCAGCTTCGTTTTTGTATGGTTTGCTTTCATTGAGTAGGTCATATGCCAATGCGTATGAAGAAGAGAAGCGAAGAGTCACTTTAATCTCTTACGAATCTGCTCGATTACGTACGCTATGTCTGACTCAGACATTCCAAGACCATTCGGAATGTAGAAACCATTACTTCCAAGGTTCTCGGCAACAGGAAGCGGCGACTGCCTTTCAAATCTAAATTTTTTCAATAGGGGTTGTAAATGTAGTGGCCAAAAAAATGGTCGTGTACCAATACCAACAGCTTCCAGATCTGCCTGAATCTCTTGCCGTGCCCCAGAGTGTTTACCATGCAATACAATGCCGAATACCCAGTAGTCATTTAGACCGAATTCGGTTTTTGAGAGCGGTAATTGAATATCTGCGATTTCCTCGAGGGCTTCTTGATATCTAGCCCCAAGTGCACGGCGGCTTTGAAGAATTTTGTCGATTCGAGCTAGCTGCGATGAGCCCAACGCACATTGAAGTGATGACAATCGTAAATTCCAGCCGAGTTCATCGTGTACAAAGCGTTTCTCAGGCCGGAACGTTAGGTTGCGGTAGTAACGAAGTTTCTGCGCCAGAGAGTCATCATCAGTTACTACCATCCCTCCTTCGCCAGTCGTTAAGTGCTTATTGGCATAGAAACTGAATGTGCTTACTAATCCAAATGAACCACATCGCCTACCTTTGTACAAAAGACCATGTGATTCTGCAGCATCTTCAATAATTACTAGCTTGTGACGTTTTGCAATCCCCACCAAAACATCTATGTCAACGGGTAAACCATAGGTATGTACTGCCATGATCGCCCTAGTTTGTGGTGTGATTAACTTTTCAACTGCATTGACATCCATATTCCAAGTAAGCGGGTCCGCATCCGTGAAGACAGGGGTGGCACCACATCGAAGGATCTGAGAAACACATGAAATAATAGCGAAGGATGGAACAATAATTTCATCACCCGGCCCAAACCCTAATGAATGTATAACTAGTTCAATGGCTGCGGTGCCATTCGTTACTGCTACCCCATATTGTCGATCACAAAAATTTGCAAAGTCATTTTCAAACTTTGCTGCCACCGGCCCCTCGCCAGAAATCCATCCGTCTCGGAGGGCTTGGCTGACAGCCAAAATATCGCTCTCATCAATCAGTGGTGTATTCACCGGCACTTGATGCATCAGTCAGAAGTCTCGTCGCTGTAACGAATTTCGTGAGGCTCTGGTATAAATCGTGTTTTATCTCGACCTTCCGCATATGGTCCCTGCTTAATTTCGATCATGTCGATATCTTCTAGTATCTCGAAACCGTGCCCCCCAGTGTTAAGAAGCATTAGGTCCCCGGCGTCGAGAATCATGCTCGACACATAGGTGCGGTCGCTTTCGTAGAAATCAACCCGAATTCGTCCTTTACGGATGTATAGCACCTCTTGTGTACCTGTCAAAGTTCGCGAGATGGGTTCATGAATGTGGGCCTGAATAATCTCACCCTTTGGACGGTTCATGTATGCGACTTGTTGACCGAAATTATCTGGTGTGAGAAAGTCGATACCAGTAGGTACGTGAGCAGAGCGAACAATAACTGCAAGTTGATTATTCAATCGATCCGACACCCAAACTATATTTGCGCTATTTGATCTCACGTCGAAAGGTTACAACTAATTTGATAGTTTCTGGTTGTGAGTGTCTCATTTAAATTAGCTTTGAAGAGGCTTGGGATAAGTTTTTGAAGACCAACCCTCAATATTCGGTGACTCGACTGATGTAACAAAAAATCAGGAACTTTTTATCTTTCTAGCGATAACGTTTTTGGAAAGAATCTGTTACGCCAGGCACAGAGACATTCCTAGTATGATTTTCTTATGTGGCTTATCTCGTTATTGCCTGAGCCATTCAAGATAGGACTACGTGGCATACTCGCTCCGATCATCGGAATTAGAGTTGCGAAAAACTGGGAATTTGCAGTATCAAGATCGAGTGGCTACCAGTCACAGCAGACAATGCGCGCGATTAGAGGCTCGGACCCAGTCGTCAGTAAAGGCACGCCAAAAGGTCTTCTTGGGGGCAGATATCAGCAGGTCGCAAGTGCGATTCTGTCGTGTCTTAATACTGAAAAATTGAAGTTAGATACCACCATCCGTGTGCTGGACATTGGTGGGGGACTTGGTGAGTATTTCTTTCTACTTCGTGACAACGTGCCCAACATCAAATTTGAATGGCTCATTCTTGAAACTCAGTCCATATGTCAATTAGCCAAGATGGAGCTCTCCGACTTTCCAAGTGTCTCATGGACCGATGCACTAAATGATTCAAGTCAAACATTTGACATTGTGTTGCTTTCAGGTGTGATCCAATGTTTAGAAAAACCGTTTGAATTAATTGAAATGGTGATGCGCAAAGCGCCACTGCTTATATTTAATCGACTTCCATTGTCCTCGAAGGCTCACAATCTCGTATGCATACAACGGCCTGGATTGTTTGAAAGTAAAGGCTCATACCCTGTGCACATATTTAGTGAGAGGCTGTTTTTCTCCTATCTGTTAGCCAATGGTCACATCATTTCCCGATGGAGGGTTCCTGAAGATATAGCAGTAGTTCGATTCCGTAAAATAATTCATCAAGGACTTATATTTTGTCCTGATATTTCCAAAGCGACGGATGGGTTCAAGGAAGACCCCAAGTTAGTCGGTGGAGCTGCCTCAAATTGAACTCGAAGATTTCCTAAATGTTTACTTTACCAAAACGTAGGCTTATCGCATTACACGAAATCTAAAGTTTAACAACGTAGACACAGCTACAAATATTTAACGCTTTTACCGCCAAAAAGAATTATCTCAGTGATTTTTTAAAAGCCTTAGAATAATCTTGTCAAATCGTACTCGCCTGCAGAAAATTAAAATTTTCTAGTGGCAACGAAACGAGAGACTTCTTCATATGACAAGCAAAACTCAAGAAACTTTCTTCTTGAAACTCAGAGTTATTAGTAAACTAATCGCTGTGAGAACGACACCAGCGAAGTAAATCAATCGACCCAGTGGAATCTCCCAAAGTGGTGAAATTAATCTTAGATACTTAGGCAGGCTTAGTTGTCTTATCATTTTTGCTTCAGAGATAGAAACTTTTTGGCTTCCGACTGAAAGTGATTCATCATGCCAGCGAAATGATGAGAGTTGAACAGGGATGTATTGAATTTTGCCAATTTTGGAAAGTTTAATCAATAAGTCAAGATCGAATGCTTGTTTATAGTTTGGGTCAAGTCCGCCAACCGCGTTGAAGGCCGATCGAAGAAATAACGAACCGGGCTGTGGAATTAGCTGTGGGCCGAATCGCAGCAAAGGAACAGCAAATCTCCCTGATTTATTCATCCAGATTGGATCACCGACGGCATTCATGTACTGGCATTTACCAAAAACACAAACAATATTTGAATTGCGCATCATAACTGGAGCACTGTGAATGAGACTATTTGGGCTAAGAGTATCGTCGTCACCCAGCCAATTGAAATATTCAACTGACCTTGGTAGGTGTTCGACGCCAGAATTAATTGCTAATGCCAAGCCTTGCCCTGGATCTTGAAGCCATTGGTCGAACAGTTCTAACTTTATTTGACTTATGAATTTCACTTGTAGATTATCAAACAATGTTGGATAATTGAATTGTGAAGACAGGAACGAATACCCTCTTAGAGATCACAGAACGCTTTCTAATAATAGATTTATATAAGTATTCACCAAAATTTTCAAACCTACATTAAGTCAGAGAAGTTTAAGTAAATAGGCTAGTAATTCGACTTGATTTTTGAAACTAAACTTTTTATCCGCAGGGTATGTTTGACTTAGACTAGTTCAAACAAAATCTGGATGAAACATTTTAGAATACGTTTAAAGAAGGATGGCTTCAAATTAGGCATTTAAACCCACGGACTGTTTCACTGATGCCGAATAAACCCTGGCTAATTGATAGAGTTTTTTCATTCACAAAAGTAAGTCAAATATCACTTTGGATTATCTTCAGAACTTTTCATCGGATCTTAAATACTCTTCCGATTGAGATTAACATTAAAAATAGAATTATAAATCACAAATATTTTCAAAACTCCAAAAACTGGAGCTCAGTAACCGGAGATCATCTATTTGGATATTTCGGAAACTTGATAGACGGCGATGGGATCAAGAGCGAAAGTAAACAAATAATAGAAACGAGACCATCTGATTTTCCCATTTTTTTTGACAGACCGACTATGGCAGAGGGTGTATTTTATGCCCATACGCACAATAATCCATATAATTATTACCACTTCCTTTATGATTTTATCTGTCCACTTTTTATTTACAGGAACTCAAACCCTGATGTCCAAATATATTTGCCGTTCGATCCAGCCAAATGGCAAGTTGAATGGCTGAACATAATTGGTCAAACCAAAGTTCGACACGCACGCTTAAATGGTAATTTTTCTGCTTCCAGAATTGATAAATTCGAGAATTTCTCGGACTTAAAAAATCAAATTCAACGAACCCAAGATTTTATATTTTTTAAAAACTACGTCCAAAAAACCATAAATCAGACTCAAGGCGACATCAAGAAGTACATATATATAGTGAGAAAAAATAGTTCCATGGGACGAAATGTTGTAAATCAAAAAGAAATTATCACAAACCTTGCCCGAATGGGTTTCACGATAGTTAATTTAGATCGAATGTCAGTACAAATGCAATTAAAGGTTTTCCAAAATGCTCAATTAATCGTTAGTCCGCACGATGCGGGCCTATCTAATCTAGTTGCCACTAAAAGTGGGACTAAAGTATTGGAATTATTGCCCATGCAAACAGAGGGTATTTATGATATTTATAAAAAAATTTGCCAGTTAACTAAAATTTCTTATTCAAATATCACACCTACTCAATGCGTGAGTTATCAACCTGGCTCTAACTTTAAAATTGAATTGTCTCAAATTCTTAACGCACTCAAGAATACTTAAACTCGGGCAAAGATAACTTAACTGACACTTCGCATCAATTACGATGTTTAACTAATTTATTCTTAAAAAAGTTTAAATATAAAATCGGAATTGTGTGGGCGTAGCGGATTAGCTCTTGATACACAAGTTTTCTCACATGCTTAACTTCAGTTGTCGAGAAACACCCAAGTTGTTTTTTTGAAAACTCTGATTGTTCATCACTTACAATATCCGAATACTGCTTTAGTGAGTTATACCAAGAGTCAAAAATATTTCGTTGGATCTCATCGGGGTAATCTTTAGCCACGAAGTCGTATGCACCGTCATTGATGAACTCGTCACCAATTGACTCCGTCTTGACTAATTTATAATCCAAAGCTATGTATGGAACTCCGAATTCGTGACAGTAATGAATATGACTGCCGGGATAAAACCCTCCAGCACAGCGAAAATTATTCAGTAGTGAATAAAATCGATCGACAAACTTTTGGGACGTAACACTTCCTACGGAGTACAGCGGTAGTCCCAATTCTCTTAATTTCTTATGAATACCCATGTTGACATCTAGTGCAGAAATACATATTGATAGTGGATGAAAAGATTGGGGGATCTCCTGAAGCTCCTTACTAAGCAAACCAAAATCTATACTTACTTTTAGGCGATCGTGACTATGGGGCCAAAATAGAAGAGTTCCACTACCAGTTTTTCTGTGCTCAGGGAAGTGTCTTCGCCTATATGGCATCCATGGATGTTCAATGTGTATTGCATTTACGTTGAACTGGTCTTTTAAAATTTCACATTTACTGTAATTCCAAGAAAAGTAAAGAGGGTAAGTAGGCTGAGCTTCATTGGCTCTAAATGACGTAAGCATATCTACATAGTGGTCTGAAGAAAAGAATAGGGGTAAAAAACTTGGGTACCGTAGCATTTTCCGAAAAGTTTTACCGTAGCTAGTTCGTTCTGATTCCCAAGTCGCCCAAGCTGACCAGCCATTTCCAAATAATCTACTTCTTGAAATATCTTCTAATTCGACATCGGTCATCCCTAACATGGTTCAATCTTTCTTGACTAAAGCCGGCTATTTAAATCTCGTAGTCTTGGGTTATTAATGACCTCAATTACCTTACACTTTTCCATTTGATAATGTTCTACGTTTGACCTACTGCATGTTTGACCATTCCGGCTGCGAGAAGAGATATAACGCCATGAACATAATCATCAAACTCAGACAATTAGTACTCCTTTGGTTTATCAAGTCTCAAGTGGAAACGCTTTGGTTGTGAAGTCACTTTTTTTAGTAAAGAATATCCATATACCCCTATTTGGAGGATTGGGTAATCAGCTATTTCAATTTTCAATGGGTCTGTACCTAAAAAAATATTTTGACCGAGTAGCGTGTTGGACGGACTTAATTTTTAAATCACATTGGACCAACAAGATATCAAGCCTTGTTGATTGTAATTCGAAAACGAACTTCACAAGATTTGATTTTGTTATACTCAAGTTTCTCTCGCTTTTATACCCCACCCTAATTATCCATGAAAATGAAAGTTCAGATATTCCAGTATTCAGGATAAAAAAATCTTCAAGACTTGTCGTTGGATATTTTCAACGTTATGAATACGTAGATGCTGTCAAAAGTGAGTTGCTAACTGCGTTGAAAAAATCTGAGCAATTTTCTGCAGTCGTACCCACTGTATCTAATGATGAAATAGCCGTACATATACGTCGCGGTGATTACGCACAAGAAAATGTCAAACAGGTTCTTGGCCTAACAGAAATGTCGTACTACGTTCACGGTGTAAGACTTCTTTTAAAGTTAACTGAAAGCTATAAAAAGATAGTAATTTATAGCGACGAATCTCAGCAAGCTTTATTAGAATTCGTCAAGGAGTATGGAAAGTCTAATATTCCTATTGTCTCCAGCAGTTTCTCCAATGACTATGACGACCTGGGGGCAATGGCGCGTTCAAAAGGAATTGTGATTAGTAATAGTACGTTCTCTTGGTGGGCTGCCTGGATTGGATCTAATACAGTAGGAAGCCTAGTTGTTGCTCCAAGGCCATGGTTTGCCACTCCATCTGCCGCTGATAAAAATTTAGTTATTGATAAGTGGTTAGTTTTAGATCGCGTGATAAAAATTTAAGTATTTTTAAATATTGAAGTTTGCTTGAAAACTAGGTCAGTTGATAACTGATGGATACTAGATAATAAATAGCGATACTGCATGCTCCGATTTCAAATCAAGACGTTCAATTAAACCAATATGCAAGCAAGTAGAACTTTTATGTCCGAATCTCTTCCGAATATTCTCGGGAGTGTTGTCAAAACGTAGGTGAATCGCGCACAGGAGATGGTTGATATAACTATGAAGTAGAGGAGTATGACAGCACAAATTCTCTCACTGATGATTGTAAACGGAAGCAAAAATAGACTGTGCGCGTTAAATGTCAAAAAAATAGTGTAAAGGTTAGTTGTAAATCGATTGCGTAGTTTAGAAAAATAGTTGACTGAGGATCCCTGTTGGACCTTTAAGGTGATTGCTAGATCTGTGTTTAAAGGATCGGATAGCAAAATTTTGCTCATTGAGATAGATGTGACTATCCAGATCAAATCTGCTGAATAGTGAATTGCAATCTAAATTAGAGTACTGCTGATTTTTAGTAAGTCACTATTATGGTCGAAACTAAATGAGTGACTTCGAGTCTTACTCGTAATTCGGGCAATCTGTCCATCTATGAAGTCGAAGAAAACAGCAGTAATCCAAATTAAGGAATACACGCGCCCCCAATTCAATTAATGATTTAGGTGTAGTCAAGAAATGATTCCCCAATCGTGTTCCACTGCCTGCGGCAAGGACTATAGATCTCATGGTTATACCGTAGTTGGCCGGTCTTTATCCTGTATCTCCTTGTGGCTCGACGAAAGACCTACTTCAATAGATTTCTGTCTTCGAACCGAAGAATCCGACATCCCCTCTATCCGCGTAGATGGGTTGGCAAGGCAACATATAGTGAGTGTTGAAGTCCGAGGCAGGATTTGGACCCGCGACATACGTATTACGAATGCATTGCTCCAACATTGAGCTACATGGGCTCGTAATTAGGACTTTAATTTTATTACTTTGACCGAAATTTGACTCTAATCTCATCAATTTTTGTCAAAACTAATCCAACAAAGTAAATAAGTTTCCCAAGTGGAAGTTCCCAAATTGGTGAAAAAAAGTAAAAAAACTTTGACAGATTTTTCTGTCTTATTTTTCTTGCTTCGCGCACAGACACACTGCGGGATCTGACGCTAAGTGAGTCGCTATGCCATCGAAACGAAGAAAGTTGATACGGGATGTAATGAATTTTACCTATCTTTTTGAGTTTCAGGAGCAAGTCAAGATCAAAGGCGCACTTATAAGTTGGGTCAAGCCCGCCAACTTTGTTGAATGATGTTCTTCTGAAAAGCGCACCTGGTTGTGGGATGAGCTGTGGACCAAACTTCAAGAGTGGCACAGCGAAGTGACCAGACCTATTTTTGTAAATTGGTTGACCATCTTTGTTTACGTATTGACACATTCCGAAGACACAGACTATTGCTGGGTCATCTTCAAGTGTAGAAGAAGACATACGGAGGCTGTTTGGTGCAAGAGTGTCGTCATCACCAAGCCAATTAAAGTACTCAATCTGTTGCGGTAATGCGCGAACCCCCGTACTGATTGCTTTAACCAGACCTTGCATTGGGTCTTCAACTAATTTATCAAATAAGCGGCGATCAATTATTTTGTCTACAAAGGCTTGAAGGGGTGCAACTATGACGATGTAGCACTCTCCGGCATTGCGGATTGACTTAAGTGCTTCACTTAAGAACTCCGGGCGACTCCCAAGCGTTGGAACGACTATTCCAATATTGTTCAAGAGTTACCTGAGTATCGTGGCATCGTTAGTAGTCCTCTCTATATTTTTCTCTTAGCGTCAGTCATAGGCGCGATCAGAAGTAAGTACAAGAAGATAATAAAAGAAGTTATACCGACGAGGAAAACGGCATCTATTCCGATCGGGAAGTTTTGCCAATACCAACTTGGGTTCTCTCGGAATGCCCCTCCGATTTCATAGAGCGTAAT
>SXGQ01590510.1_pt1 | contig 18148 bp, 23 predicted proteins | sample 3178371 | NCBI WGS metagenome assembly SXGQ01 (sample SAMN11356859, study PRJNA531348) | freshwater metagenome | isolation source: freshwater sample F1-20 | place: China: Fuxian Lake, Yuxi | collected 2017-12-25 | reverse complement strand
TTTGCTCGAGTTCTTTCTGAATGGAAGGGACCCGCTACCGTCTTTTACAACGACGAACTCTTCTCAGGTTTCTACGATCTCAGAGACTACACCGAGAACAGGGCCAAGAATGAGAATTTCCTGATCAAGAATCCAGGAGTCCTGGACAGAGTGCACAGAAAAGAAGACTGGTCTAACGTCACTCTACTAATGAACGAGAACAAGATCACTGATTGGGCAGAAGACCACGTCCAGACTGACAAAGTGAGAGAAGAGATCAACGTCTCATACCTGTCAGACATTCTATTATACGACCTACCGACTTCTAACATCAAGGGCAAAGCAAACTACGAGAAAAAAGGAGTGTACGTTCCACTCTTCACAGCTGAGAGAATTTCAGTCTGTGACAAGCTCTTCAACCAGAACGTGGACATCACCTTCGCCGGTTCTCGTTCAGACGAGCTCAAAGAGAGCATCAGAGGCAATGGCAAGTACATCAATAACATTGAGCTTCCTAATTTCTTGAGAAACTATGACTGGACGATCTACATCGGTAAGGGCAAACAATCTTCGTATCTTGGAGCCACGTTCTATGAGCCTCTTCTCAAAGGCCTTCCGGTCTTTGTTTGGACCGAGACTGACAAGAACAAGAAAATCTTTAACGACCTCGACTGCTATTTCTCGAACGAAGCTGAACTCAGAGCTCTGGTTGAAAAATGGGAAATGAAAGATCTCTTCTCTGAACAGGTCCGCAGGATTTTTGGAACTGAAGTTGAAAGCTGGGAGCTTGAGATGAAAGAAATAGAAGAAGTTCCGGTACAAGAAAAGCCTTCACCGAAGCCTGCTCAGAAAGTAAATTCCCTTTTCTAATGTCTGGAGAAATAGTTCTTCAAGGTTTCTTGGTCAAGAAGAAAGTTGAGGTCTCCGAGAGGCAGGCCGAGAACATCAGGAACCAGAACATTTCTGCACAAATACATGCAGCCATTTCTTCGGCTCTTCTAGGAGGAGCCGGTGTTGAAGCTGTCAAGAATTCTATCAGCCAGGGATTCAGAGAGGGCAAGTCGCAAGTCGAAGCCTTAGAAAATTCTATAGAATACAGATCAGAGTATTTTCAGCACGGAGATCCCGACTCTTTGGCCCGGATCAAAGAAATAGAAGGGCAGCCGGACTTCGATCGCTGGATAGACGAGATGGCCATAGAGTCCATCAAGACTTCTATTCAGACTACCTGAAATTTAGATATATAGTAAACAAAATTAGATCTCTAGATGAGAATAGACGCCTTTTGGGAATTTGTCAGTGAAGGAAATAAGGCTCCCTCTCAAAAAACTGAGCAGATGAACCTCGTGATCCTAAGCAACAATACGGGCAACGAGACTGTCCAGAAGTTCAAATCTTCTGCAGTCGAGAAAGGCTTCAACGTCTACACGTTCGAGCCTCAGAAATTGACCATTAAGAAGCTCGACAACGGCCTTTTCGAATTCAGCGACGAGGAGGGCGATGGCCCGACTCTGAACAGAGAAGACACTGTCATCCTTTCCAGACGTGGAGTTCTCGCTGGCACTCACACTAAGAACCTGCTTTTCCAGCTCGAGAAGAACAAATTCTTCACGGTCAACACTCTCGAATCTATGGAAATATGCGAGAACAAGTTTCTCACCAGCGTCCAACTCTCCAACAATGGCATTCCAGTCCCAAAGACTGCACTTCTGCCGGACGACAAAGCCATCGACAAGGCTCTGAAGCAGGTTGGAGGCAAGTTTCCTCTGGTCGTAAAGCTTCTCAGCGGAACTCAAGGAATTGGCGTTTCTGTCGTGGATTCTTATGGCTCTCTAAAGTCTGTCTACCAGACTCTGAGAAAGCTAGATAGAAAGGCAGAGATCCTCATCCAGGAAATGATCCCTTCGAACTACGATCTCAGGATCCATGTTCTGGCCAGGGACGGAGACCTATCCAACATCGAAGATGCCCAGATCATCGGAGCCATGAGAAGAAACAAGGTCAAGAAAGATTTCAGGACCAATTTTTCTCTCGGAGCGACCACTCAGAAAGTGAAGCTCACTGATGACATAGCCGACATCGCCAGGAAAGCTGCTCTCTGCGTAGGCTGCGTCTGGTGCGGAGTGGACATCATCATCGACAAAAAGACTGGCAAGCCCTACGTGCTCGAAGTCAACAGTTCTCCAGGCATCAAGGGAATAGAAAAGACGACCGGAGTCTCAATAACCGACCAGCTCATGACTTTTCTCCAAGACAGGAAAAATTGGAAAGCTGACAGGCTAGAAGCTGGATTCAGAGAAGTCATAGAAGTGGAAGGCGTCGGAGATTTCGTGGCCAAGTTCGACACCGGCAACGGTTCTAAGAGCTGTTCAATGCACGTGGACAAGGTCGAAGTCGACGGCGAAGAGTGTACCTGGACTCTCAAAGGCAAGAAATACAAGAATAAGATAGTAGGCTACTCAAAGACCGAAGTCGGAGACCGCGTAGAAGAGCGGCCCATCCTGAACATGAACGTCATTTTTGCAGGCAAGATGTTTGAAGACGTTCCGGTGAGCCCTGTCGATAGGAGCATGAAGAGCACACCTTTTCTCATCAACAGAAAATTCATGGAAAGAGCAGGGATCACTATCAACCCTGAAAAAGAATTCACTCTCGTATCCATCAATAAAGTAGACAAAGACTTCCATCCGGTCAAAGCCAAAGGACAGCAGCACGCTGGAATAAACTTGCAAGATGACGAAGACGAATAAATTGGTGAGGCTCTTCGAGGAGTTCTCCAATCGAAAGTCTCTTCTCATACTCAATTTTGATCCCGTCTCAGTCTCCACACCAGGAACTGAGAAAGAATACGCCCGAGGCCATGAGAGAGCAGATACTCTCCTGATAGAACTCGCGGCTGAAAAGGGAATAGATGCAGTCTCTCTGCAGTACGAGAGCGTAGTCATTGACGGAGAAGAAATATATGTCGATGGAAAAAGGCTCTGTGATTTCGATTACGTGATCATGGGCATGATGGCCAAGAAGACCGAGATCGTCAATCCAATTCTACAGTATTTAGAAAAGCACGGCATCCTTCACTTCAACTACGGCACTCCTTCGGACAGAGGGAACAAACTCCAGGACATGTACAACCTGATCCAAGCTGGACTTCCTTACGTTCCGAGCTTCGTTTCTTCCAACGGCTCTGAAGCCGTGAAGTACGTCAATCGCCATTGGAAGGGAGAATACCCTGTGGTCTGTAAAGTGATGAACGCTTCACAGGGAGACGGTGTGAGCAAGTGCGATTCAGCCGAAGAACTCAGAAAAGCTTTTTCCGACGTCAAGGATCCGAGCTATGAAGACTTTAGAATGGTCCAAAAGTTCGTACCGAACGACGGAGACTACCGAGTCCTCATATTCTGTGACAAGATCATCGCAATCGCCAAAAGAGTCACCAAAGATCCTAAGAAAGAATTTAGGAACAACATGTCCAAGGGCGGCCGGGGATTCGAAGCTGACCTTCCGCAGGAGGCTTCTCAAATAGCTCTGGACTCTGTGCAAACGCTGGAAAAACAGATGGCCGGTGTGGACCTCATTCAGGATAAAAAGACTGGAGAATGGTTCATCATGGAAGTCAACTCAGCTCCACAATATCATTACTTTCAAGAGATTTCAGGCGTGGACTTTCCTCAGATGCTCATAGATAAAATATACTCTGAAATACATGGAACAAGAAGTCTATCAGGGACCCGATAGGGGTCTAGGCGACACGGTGGCTCGCTTCACCGCAGCCACTCGAATCGACAGATTGGCTCAAAGAATAGCTCAGGCTGTAGGAGCCAAAGACTGCGGATGTGCAGAGAGAAAGCAGCTCCTCAACGAGATGTTTCCCTACAAGAATCTCTCTCAGCAGCAAAACAAAGAAACCACAGATTGAAAAAATTGATCTTCCTTCTGGCTCTAGCTCTTGCTACAGGAGCTCAGGCCCAGGACACTGTCAGACTGGTTCACGCCAACTACGTCTCAGTATTCAGCAAATCTCTCAAATATCCAGTGATGGTCGAATGGTGGGTCACTAAAGCAAAGGTGACTTGCACTCAACCAATTCCCAGAAAAGACGACTTTCAGGCGGACCCTCTTCTTCCAGAGCACACTAATCTCACCAAAGACTATGTGGGCAGTGGGACCGACAGAGGTCACATGGCTCCGGCCGCCGACAACCAGTGTTCAGGACCGAAGGCAATGGTCGAGTCTTTCTATTTCTCTAACATGGCTCCACAGTACGGAGCTCTCAATCGCGGAGATTGGAAGACTCTCGAAATGAACACTCGTAAGATGGCAGCAGAACAGGATTCTCTCCATGTCTGGGCCGGTAATGTCGGAGAGACCAAGAGGATCGGAAGAGTCGCAGTTCCGGCCAAATGTTGGAAAGTCATCCACATCAAGAAGACCAACACTTGGAAAGCTTACATTTTTAACAACGACCTCTCGAAGGCTGACGGCATCGAAAACAATGAAGTCAAGCTTGCCGCAGTCGAAAAGCTCACAGGCCTCAAGTTCAAATAAGATTCGATAAAAAAGTGGGAAGAGATTTTCTCTTTTCGTGAAACTTTTCTATCTTTTCTTATGTCCAAGACCTTCTTCACTTCTGACACCTATTTCGGTAGAGTCAACGCGCTCACTCTTTTCAAACGCCCTTTTGCAGACATCGATGAGATGAACATAGAGCTCGTGAAGAGGTGGAACAGCAGAGTCGGGAAGAATGACACTGTCTATCACCTCGGAAACTTTGCCTGGGATCCCATAACTGCATCTTTTGCTCTCGAGCTCCTGAACGGTAAGGTCTTTTTTCTCTTAGGAAATTCTGACGATGCTCTCAAAGAAGTGGTTCTCAAGAGTTCTAAGACCAAAAAAGTCATCAAGGATCAGATCATAGAGATTCCGGAACTCAATGCCGTGGCTTCACACTATCCTCTCGAAGCCTGGAACGGAAAGGAATTCGGAGTGATCCACTTTCACGGTCACCTTCCCTCTTTGAAGACCGAGCTCAAGAAAGCCCTGAGAGTCAACTGTTGTGTAGACAATTGGGACTACTATCCGGTAGACTACTCCACCATTTTGGACATCATAAAGATAGAAAAAGAGCGTTGATTCTTTTTCGTTTCAGAAACTTTTTTTAGATTTGTATACTTATGAAAGAGACTTATAGAGAATTAGCATTAGCATTTAAGGAGAGCAAGTCAGAGACGATCTTCAATCGGCTCTATGCGAAGATGAAACCGGGACTTACAAACTATGTCTTCAACATCGTCAGGAATGCAGAGGCCACAGAAGACATCGTTTCTGATACACTATCGAAACTTTACACTCACATCGACAATTACGACCCCAATTTTGAGGTCACCACTTGGATGTACCGCATCGCTCGCAACAGTGCGATCCAGTTCATCTACCAGCAAAAAGCAAAGATCAGTCTCGATCGCTTCAAGGAATGGGGTTTTGATGCCACCGAAAATTCCACAGGCGAACTCTCAGTGGGCATGACAGCTGGCCTCGAAGGAGGATTTCCTACCGATAACTTTTTCGGCAAGACTGAAGAGGACTACATCGAAGAATCGGCAATTCTCTTGAGAAAGAAAGAGCTCGTCATAGAAGCCATTACCGGTCTGAAGCTCAAGTATCGCAGGATCATGGAAGACAGGTTCATCCACAAGCTCAGCTATCAGGCCATAGTCGACAAGAACAACGACCCCATCAACACGAGAATAGACGGTCTCTTGGACGAGATTTCTAAAGCAAAGACTGACGAAGACAAGAAGAGGCTCTACTTCACCATCGAGAGAAGCAAGAGAGAGCTCATCACTCTACAGACAGTCAAGAACAGGATCAACCGAGGCCGCAAGAGCGTCCAAGAAATTCTTCTCAGACACCCGCTTTTCAAGAATAAATAATACGAACAAAAACCGTATTATGAAGTTCAAACACTTCCGAGCCTTCAACGAGGGCTTCGATCACGTAGACGAGATCAAACAGGCCCTGACAACCTCGATGGAGGAGTATCACGAAGCTTCTCAGAGGCTCCACAATCTACAGAAGAAATTCATCGACACTCCTAAAGAGAACATCAAGGAAAGAGAATCTCTTAAGAGAGCTCTCGTAGAAGCCAGCCGAGAGATGATCTCCAAGCAGAGCGCATTTCACTCAAACCTCGCCGAAAATGGCGATGGCGACATTTTTAACGACAACACCGATCAATAGAACATGCTCATTCACATAGCTCCAGACGAACTCGAAGAAGAATTTAGAGAGAGCTGGAAGCTAGGGCACGTCAAATTTCCATCGATAGACTACGCAGACAACGCGATTCACGCAGTCTTCGAAGACCGAATAGTCATCATCTTTTATTTCAAGAAATTCGGATGGATAGCTGACAATCGCTACAACTCTTACGAGATCTCAGCCGGGTCAGCCGGCATAACCATTTCCCTTCGGTAGCTGAAATTTTATGAAACTTTTGGCCTCTTGTTCATACAATAAGTATGAACAATGGTATACTCGTGACTGGCGGATCGAGCATGGTCGGAAGCCACCTCAAGTCACTATTGCCTAACGCAATATACGTCAATAGCAAACACGTCGATCTCACCGATCAGCGTGATGTTAAGCGACTCATAGGCAACATGCAGCCTAAAACGGTTATTCACCTCGCGGCTCGAGTCGGAGGGATTTTAGACAACATAGCTCATCCGGCTGAATACTTTTATCAGAACGTGATGATGAACACAGTGATCATGGAAGAATGCCGAAATAACGGAGTCGAGAGATTCATCGGCATGCTCTCAACATGCATCTATCCGGACTCTCTGGCTGAAGCCTTTTACCCTCTTCGAGAAGAAGTCCTCTTCATGGGTCCTCCCACACCGACAAACTTCTCTTACGGCTATGCCAAGCGGTGCCTTGCAGTCCAGACCGAAGCCTACAACAAAGAGTACGGTCTCCAATATAGCTGGCTCGCTCCCTGCAATCTCTATAGCGAACACGACAAATTCGTTCCGGGAAAAGCCCATTTCGTGGCAGACCTCGTGAGAAAGATAGTGGAAGCAAAGAAAGGAGACAAGAAGCTCACTCTATTCGGATCCGGAAAGCCCCTAAGACAGAACATGTACGCCGGAGACTTGGCCAAAGTCGTCCAGATCTGCGTGGAGAGAGACATCACCGAAAGCTTCAACGTAGCCGTCTCCGAAAACCTGTCCATCAGAGAAACTGCTGAAATCGCTCTCAGAGCCTGTGAAGCCGAGGACATTGAAATTTTATGGGACTCTACGAAGCCCGACGGCCAGTATCGAAAAGACGTTTCGAACGACAAGATGCTCAGCATCATTCCAGATTTCAAATTCACTTCTCTCGAAGAAGGCATCAGAAAAACATACAAAAAAATGACACAACATGATTAAGCTCGTCAGCGACACCATCGATCGTAAAGACATCAAAGCTCTCATCGATTGGTTGAAGCAGGACCCTATTCCTAAGCTCACTAAAGGTGAACTCACCAAGGAGCTCGAAAAGAAGTGGGCCAAGAAGGTCGGAACGAAGTACTCAGTCTTCGTTAACTCAGGCTCTTCGGCCATTCTCTTGCTCCTCGCTGCTCTGAAAGAACAAGGAGTCTTTGACAAGAACAAGACTATCGCAGTCCCTTCTCTCTCCTGGCTCACGGACGTTTCTTCTCCCATTCAGCTAGGTTTGAATCCGGTTCTCGTCGACTGTAACCTAGAAGACCTCTCGGTGAACTTAGAACACCTGGAAGAAGTCTTCAAGAAAGAAAAGCCGGCCGTTCTCATTCTCGTCCACGTTCTCGGTTTTGTGCCAAAAATGAAAGAGATTGTAGACCTCTGTAGAAAATACGGAGTTCTCATCATGGAAGACGTCTGTGAATCAATGGGATCAAAATACAAGGGCAAGCCTCTCGGAAATTCTAATATGACAGTGGGTGCGGTCTATTCGACTTACTTCGGCCACCACATTTCGACCATAGAAGGTGGTTTCGTCAACTGCAACGACACTGATCTCTATCACCTGCTTCTTTCTCTGAGAAGCCACGGCTGGGATCGAGACCTCCCGCCAAACATCCAAAAAGCTTGGCGCTCAGGCCATGAAGTGGACGAATTTGATGCTCTCTACACCTTTTACTACCCGGGATTCAATCTCAGGTCCACTGACTTACAGGCTTTCATTGGATTGAGACAGATAGAGAAGCTCGCTGGATTTGCCGAGAAGAGAGAACAGAATTTCAAGATCTACATGGAGAACATCCAGGGCAACATGTTACCGCTGCAATATCGAAAAGGAGATTTCATCTCTAACTTTGCGTTCCCGATGGTCCATCCAAGGCGAAAGGAGATAGTGAAGGCTCTGAAAAAGATTGGCGTAGAAGTGAGACCTCTCATCGCCGGATCGATGGCCGAAAAGCCCTTTTGGAAAGGCGACAAACCGAAGATGCCTAACTGCGACATTGTGAACAAATGGGGATTCTATCTGCCGAACCACCAGGACTTGACTAAGAAAGAGATCCTTCAGATCTGTGGAGTCATAAATTCATTCGCCGTATGAGGTACTGTTTCGACTTAGACGGAACTCTCTGTACGAACGAATGGCCGAACTATTCGGCGGCCAAGCCTTATCCGGAGAGGATAGAAAGAGTGAACGAACTGTACCATAGTGGACACACCATAGTGATAGACACTGCAAGAGGGGCCAACAGCGGAACCGATTGGAAATCGCTCACTGAGAAGCAGCTGCAAGAATGGGAAGTGAAATACCACGAACTCAGAGTGGGCACTAAAGTCGCAGCCGACATATACGTAGACGATAAAGCAATAAACGAAAAAGACTTTTTCAAATGAAAAAAGTAGCTCTAATAACAGGAATCAACGGACAGGACGGAGCGTACCTCTCCTCTTTTCTGCTGGACAAAGGATACGAAGTCCACGGGATCGTAAAAAGGAATTCAGTGGCTGAGAACCAGACCTATCGAGTGGACCACATCTTCGATAGACTCAACCTCCATTACGGAGACATGACCGACATGTCTTCTCTAGTGAGGGTCGTCGGAGACGTCCAGCCCGCAGAAATATACAACCTCGCTGCTCAGAGCCACGTGAGGATCAGCTTTGACCAGCCGGTCTACACGACCAACGTGGTGGCTCTCGGAACTCTAAACCTGCTCGAGGCTGTAAAGTCTCTAAAATCAGAAGCCAAGATCTACCAAGCTTCTTCTTCGGAGATGTTCGGAAACTCCATAGACTCTGACGGTTTCCAGAGAGAGACGACGCCCATGCATCCCGTTTCTCCCTATGGATGTGCCAAGCTCTATGGCTACAACATCACTCGAAACTATCGAAATTCTTACGGAATGTTCGTCTCTAATGGGATCCTTTTCAACCACGAATCTCCTCTCAGAGGAACGAACTTCGTGACCAACAAGGTGGCCAAGGGCGCCGTCAAGTGCCAGCTCGGCCTAGCCAAAGAGCTAGCAATGGGAAACCCAAAAGCAGCTCGAGACTGGGGCCACGCCAAAGATTATGTGGAAGCCATGTGGCTCATACTACAGCAGGACAAGCCGAACGATTTCGTCTGTGCTACTGGAGTCTCTCACACAGTCGGAGATCTCTTGGACTACACTTTCAGGAGGCTGAACCTCGATCCAAAAGACTTCGTCACTCACGATCAAAAGTTCTTCAGGCCTGAGGAGCTGGAAGTTCTCAAGGGAGATTCTTCCAAGCTCAGAGAAGCCACGGGCTGGAACCCGAAGTACGACTTCTATTCGATGATGGACGAGATGATAGACTATTGGCTGGAGAGGTACTCTTGAGATAAATATAACCATGAGTCAGTTTATGCCTTCTTGGTACAAGGGGGTTCACCCTGAAAAACGTAAGTCCTCTCTCAGAATAAGAGAGTGGCTTAAGAAACTTTTTTCAGTTTTCAACTAAAAATTACATGTACTGGATCAATCTATGGAGAGAGATCATGATCTGGCGAATGGTGAAGAAAGTAGCCAACCAGAATCAGGATCTTCTGAAAGAAAATAATTTAAGGATCGACTGGGTAGGTCGGATCTACACAGTGTTCAACCTGCCGCAAGAAGTCATCGAGACCCCGAACACTCGAGAACCTTGGCTTTCTTCTCAGCTGAAGCTCGTGGACGACATTCTCATCCAGCTCAACCTGAGCGACGTGGTCTATCCAGAATTCACTCAGATCGAAGGCACTGACAGCTATCTCCTGGTCCTCTATCCTGAGACCGAGTACATCAACATCACTCTTTTCGTCTGGAACCTGATCAAATGGATCGGAGGCGGATACGTTCTGGTGGTCCTCTTCAGGGTGCTCTCTTCGAATCCGAAAGTTCTCGAATTCTTTTCACAAATCTCCAAATATCTCTGATGTCCCATCTGACCGTAGACATTTCTAGGAAGAGGCACTACTTCATTCCTGGCCAAGAAAAGCCTGTCTTCCTCCCTTCAGTGACGACCATCATTGGAGCGATGTCCGACAAATCAGGGCTAGACGTCTGGCGTAAGAAGGTCGGAGAAGAAAAAGCCGATCAGATCACCAAGTTCTCGGCCAACCGAGGAACGATGATGCACACTCACATTGAGAACTATCTCTCCCATGACTCCGAAGACAAGAAGGTCCGCCTGCTGGAATCTCTCAAAAAGACTCACGAAGACGGGACAGCAGCCGGATATTCCAAGGAAGAGATGGCCGTAGGCCGCAAGCTCTTCTACAATTTCTACTTGAACAACACATTTGACAGGATCAAGAGAGTCGTCCTCCAAGAGGCGATGCTCTGGTCTCTGAACGGCGGCGGCTACGCAGGCCGAACTGACAACATTTACGAAGACCACAGTGGACTCCACGTGGTCTCAGACTTCAAGACCAGCCGCAAGCCGAAGAAAGAGGAGTGGATCGACGGTTACAAGATGCAGGCTTCGGCCTACTTCGTGGCCTATTGGGAGCTCTATCAGGTCCGTCCGGACCGCTGCGAGATCTGGATCTCCAACGAAGAAGATTCTCTGCCCCAGATTTTTACTATTTCAAGGACAGAAGTGAAGTCCTGGTATTCGAGCTTTCTCGACATGGTCAGAGACTACCACAGCCAGTACGGTGGAGAGATCCAAGAATATATAGAAAAAATCTCTAAGGATGGCTTCACAGAACAACAAAGCATTTCTTAAATTCTCAGACTTTATCTCTGAGGAAGAGGACATGACTACCTTTCTGAAGCTCAGAACTCGAGAAAAAGAAGCTCCCATCGACAAGAAGAAGGAAAAAGAGATGGAGAAGTACCGCGAGGACACGCACAAGACCTGTCCCAGGTGCGGCCAAAAAGAGGGAGAGTGTGAGTGCCCTGAAAAAGACTTCTACAGCACTATCAACGCTTATCGAATTCCAAAGGGAGACATGATCTACGTAAAAGAGATGAAGAACCTCAAGAGCATGGAGCTCTTTGAATCGGTGAAGAAAGAAGAAGACGAGTTCAAGCACGTCTACAGCATGCCTAAGTCCTGGTGGAAAGGCTGGGAGAAGAAGAACAGAGAAGAGTACGACTTTCACCACGTGAAGAACGAGCTCTACTGGGACATCTGGACCAAGGACGGAGTGCACCTGATGATATACGATTACGAGAAAGGCAAAGTCTACACTGACGAGCCTGAAAACTTTTTGGAAACTTAAAACCCCACTATATGAAAAAACTAGAACAATTCCTACAGCAACACGGCAGCAAGATCGTCATAGTCCTGCTCATTCTCACATACTTCAAATCTTGTGGAGTCGACAGAGAGCTCACCAAAGTGAAGAAAGAACTCCAGGCATCCCAGGAGATCCTGAAGGCTCTTCCCACTGCGAAGCAGCTTCAGATCGAAGGACTCAAGTCTGAGAAGAGAATGATCCAAGCCACCGACAGAAAGATCTTAGACGTCCAGCGTCAGACTCAGATCGAGGAAGAGATCAAGAAGCTAGAAACTAAGTAACGAAATTGGCAGTAAATCCGCTTTCCCTGTACAATATATGTAGCGCAATCTCCGACTGTAAGAACTACGGAGCACAGGTTACCTGTCTCATTAACTTGTCACAGGGAGCGACTGGCTGCGTAGAGATTCAGATATACGACAAGAATCTTCAGAGAGCTGACTTAAGTGAGTTCAACGTCATTCAGGTCTTGGTCACTGACACCGGAGACAACGTGGTGGCCATCTTCTCAGAGCCTCCTCTGATTGGAAACTATTTCGACAGACCTCTGGAAATTCTCACTGACGGACTCCTGAAGGGATGCTTCACTTCTGAGATGACATCGAATGCGATGACAGGTCGTCTCACAGCCGAGATCAAGATGATCAAGGAAGCAGCGACCGGGGAGATTGAAGACGTGGTCATCATCAGATGCATTCAGATCGGAACTATTAGATCGAGCGCTTTCAGCCTCGGCTTCACTGAGGAAGGTGTCACGGTGGGGCCTAGCGGTGGTGGAGGCGGTACTATCATCGGAGTGACCAGCGGAACTTCAGGCACCACAGGCACTAGCGGAACTTCCGGCATTGGCACCTCTGGAACATCAGGAACGAGTGGAGAAGGAACTTCTGGCACCAGTGGAACTAGCGGTATCGATGGGACGAGCGGAACTACAGGCACTAGCGGATCGAGCGGAACTTCCGGGATAGGCACTGACGGCACTAGCGGAACTTCTGGAGTAGGAACTTCGGGCACAAGTGGTACAAGCGGAACCGTTGGAACCAGCGGAACTTCCGGCATAAATGGAACTTCCGGCACTAGTGGTTCTTCAGGAACCAGAGGAACTTCTGGAACTTCTGGAATAGGCTTTACTTGGCAAGGAACTTGGTCAACCTCAGGCTATTATGTGGTGAACGATACCGTTCTCTACGAAAATTCTAGCTGGCTTTCTCTGACCAACGGGTCTACTTCAGCGCCGGGCTCTGATCCTTCAGTGTGGTCTCAAATGACAACAGGCGGCACGAGTGGCACGTCTGGAATTTCAGGGACATCAGGCACTAGCGGAGAAGGAACTTCGGGCACGAGTGGAACTTCTGGAGTAGGAACTTCGGGCACGAGTGGAACTTCGGGCACTGGAATTTCAGGCGTCGATGGTTCCGTGACTCTCAGATGGGAGCTACAGGATACTACGGGTGCTAACCCTTCAGGCAGCACATTTTTCACAGCATGTTGCAATTCGGGTCTACTGAATACTGGAAGCTTCAAATTTGCGTATGGAAGTTCGACAATACCTTCTGAAGGATTTTGGGACACCATCGGAGCAGCGATATCCAGCGGACTCACACCATATCTACAAATAGTTCAGGTCAGCAATCAGAACGTCATCGGCTTGTACGAAATCACAGGCGTCACATATTCTGATCCTGGCAATTTTGGACAATATAACGTCACAGCAAACGGCATTCCTGCGATCTACGCCAACGGTCTCTGGTCTCTCGGAGAAGCGTATGCAGTATCTTTTTCGTTGTCAGGTGCGGCCGGTTCTTCTGGCACTTCTGGAAATGGAACTTCCGGTACCAGCGGTGTAGAAGGCACTTCAGGAACTAGCGGGACTTCTGGCAATGATGGTACCAGCGGAACTTCAGGAACTTCTGGAAATGGAACGTCAGGCACGAGCGGCACTTCAGGAGCGACAGGAGATGCTGGACAAGGTTTAGCTCTATTTACACTAGTAGATAATTCATCTGGCAATTTAATTTTTCCGACTAATAACTCCATAGAGAAATCAGGGTCTGGAGGCGGAGCTAGTAGAGCGACAACGTCAGAATCTTGGCCGTATAACGCTTCGTTTGTATCTGGTCGATTAAATGTACACGCCTCCAACGATATGATTATCGGTTTGAGCACTAATGGCACTTCGTATACATACGGGTTGAGTTTTCAAGGAGGCAACGTATATGTTTACTACAATAATAGTTTTGGAGCGTCTGTTACAACCTATACTACAAACGATTTCTTTGAAATAGTAGCTCAAAGCTCCGGCGTTTATATGTACAAAAATGGAGCACAAATTTACACAAATTCTCTCATTGCTGGAACGGCAGCTCTGAAAGGAATCTTTGTAATTTATACTCAGGACGATGTAATAGACCAAATAGCTGCTGGATACGTGAGAGAAGGACTATCAGGAACATCTGGAACATCAGGCTCTGCTGGAACCAGTGGAACTGGATTCACCTCACCTTACTCGGGTAATTTGAACGTGACTTCAGGACAAGCCTGGGTGAGCGCAGACGCCAACGGTAATACTACTGCTAATACGACTGTAGATTGGAATACTGGAAACGTTCAGACTTTCACTCTGAACGCGGCCACCACAACCTTTACATTTAGCAATGGCCAAGCAGGAGCTACTTACATTCTAATAATAAGACAAAACGCGGCTGGCTCACAGACAATAGGTTGGCCAGGAACAGTGGCATGGTCTTCTATTCCAACGATGACAGCCACAGCTAACCGCTATGATATTTACACTTTTGTCTATGATGGATCGAAATACTTCGGCTCTTATGTTCAAAATTACACTTAGAGCTTATGATAGTATTTCCAGTTTCTTTCATGAATTCGACAGCCGCTCCTCCTTCAGGTGATCAACTTTTGGCTGCTCTATCGACTTCGGTTGCGAGCTACAACGCGGCTTCTGTCGGAAACTGGGTGAGCATCACAGCAGCTGAGTACGCCAATGTTAAAGCTACGGTGACTGGAGCGACTACTACGGGAATGACAGAAGCCCAGATGGGAGAATCCGGATCGGCGTGGACCGGTTCTTGCGCATTCACTTTACCTTCGGCTTCTGCCAGCATCAGTAGCGGATCTTACATAATCTGTTTCAGCTTGGTTGGGCTCAACTCCCTGACTACTACAGCTTCCTGTCTCACCTCTACTACTTTTATCGGAACCTATTCTAACGTCGGTAACAGTCCTTCCCTTAGCATAGCTTCTACCACTAGGTTATATTGGGTGAGAAAAGCTCCCACTGATTCGGTAGCGAGCACTTCTTACATGGCAACAGTGCTTTCAACTGGAAGCAGAAGAATGGGCACTACTATTTTCTCAGGCGGATATTATGACTGTTCTGCACCCTATTCTTCGTGGATAGCTTGGAACACTCAAGCACCTCAACATCAATTCGTCACGACTACCACAAAATCTTGGTAATAAATAACAAAATAGAGACTCATGAAGCTCAAAGGCTATCACCAGTTTGTCAATGAAGTGAACATCACTTCTCTGAAACATTTGTTCCAGGGCGACTATAACAAGGACCCGATCCTGAAGAAAGACATTAAGAAAGCAGAGGACATCTACAGAGAAGACAATTTCATGGGAGAGTTCAGGCACAACGGCGACGACGAATTTTACGTCGCTTACGATGACAGAGCTCCTAAAATGGATAGAGTGAAGCAGCTGATGGACAAGGCGAACTCAGAGATGGAAAAGCTGGAGCTCGAGGTCGATAAGACTGCTAAGATCAATCCAGAGTTCTACGACGACGAAGACAGGCTCACTCAGATACTCTTCTTCCTCGTCGGCAAAATAAAAGAGAAGAAATGACTTTTCAAAAATTCAACGAATTCCTCAATGAGGCCACAGTGGTTTACACTGACAAATATGCAGATCTCACTCTGTCAGTTCTCCAAACACAGGCTCAGAATAAGCTCCTCCATTGGGGCACTCTTTCTTTTGCTCAACACAAGGCTTTTGACGAGTTCAAAGAAGAATTCGACGGCCTCAGCGATAACCTGATCGAGTCCATCATGGGCAAGTATGGTAGACCTTTGGTCGGAGCTTCTGCGATAGAAGTCATGGACTACAACATGATTGACATCGTCTCATACTTCGATTCGCTCTACGATTATTTCACAGGGACCATAGGAGATTTCCAGCCAAAGGAAGAGAACGAGGAGATAGTGAATATCTTGGCCGAGATCATCGCTTTAGTGGACAAAACTAAATATCTCTTGACTCTGAACGAGAACGAACTCCTAGAAGCACTAGAAAAAGACGAAGACAGAGATCTCAAGATAGTGCACGTCATGGTAGACGTGTTCTTAAAGAAAATAGCAAAAGAACTAGACTACCCTATGGTTAAAGCTGCTAATCTCGTAAGAGCAGCCATCAAGAAATTAGGCTACTAAAATATGGAACAACAGAAAACAAATAAACTCGTCCACTGGTTCATCATCGGAACCTTTGTGACACTATACGTACTAGTGTCTCTCATTTCGACGATACACGTGATCGATTTCTTCGAGCTCTCTAACGCTCGTTGGTTGGCAATTACATTGGCCATCGCTTTTGAAATAGGAGCTGCGGCTTCACTAGCTTCGCTTATTGTCCTCGACAAGATGAACAAGTGGATTGTCTGGCTTCTATTCTTCACTCTGACAGGAATGCAGGCGATGGGAAACACTTACTTTGCTTTCACTCACCTTCAAGATTATCAAGGTTGGATAGAGCTCTTCGGACTGAACGAAGAAGAGCCCTTGTACCAGAAGAGAATTCTCTCTATAGTTAGCGGAGCCATACTTCCTCTCGTAGCTCTCGGTTTCATCAAGTCTCTGGTAGACTACATCAAACCTCAAGGAGAAACTGAAGAGAAAGTCGAAGAACCAAAAACTGAAGAGCCGGTCGAAGAACCAAAAGAGGTAAAGACTCCAGAAGGAAAGACTCTGGTCGACATTGAGAGCCTCCTCGCAGCATTGGCTATGGCCAATGCCAAGAAAGAAGACATCAAAGCTGAGCTCGAGCAGGAACCAGAACAAGAATTCTTTCAGGTTCCGGTCGTTGATAACATAGAAGACTTTCAGCCGATCTCAATGGAAATGCCGGTGGACTACGTAGAACCTGTGGTGTCAGACATCCAGGAAGAAAAGTACGCCGAAAGCTATTCAGTGGCTGATCCACATGAAGAGGAGAAAAAAAAACTGAGCTAGAGCCTCAGCCGGAACAAGAGTCCAAGAAGCAAAAAGAGCTCAAGAACAAAGTCAACCCAGACATCATCCTCGGAAACGCTCCTGACTCAGACGGAGACGGAATTCCGGACCACATCGAAGAGATGATGGGAACCGATCCCAATGACGCAGAAGACGTGCCAGACGTGAACGTTTCTTCTTCTTTCATGGTCTACGACAAGGAGACTCAGAGATACAAACCGGCTCTCGGGCAGACAAATCCTGGAGCTCCGGACTTCTTCAACGATCCAGTCCGAATAGTGGTTCCGAACAAGAGAGACGCCAAAGCGAGCAGGACTCCAATACCAGGAACAGGCAACAGATATTTCAAGAGAGGCACTGGAGGGTAACCAGAAGCACGCTAAGCTATCGTATGATAGTAACCTTATGAAAGACGGAGAGGGACTCAGAGAGTCCCTTTTTTCATCCCTAGTCCATGACGTTCTGTCACTGATTACCAATTACTTATGTCATTCTGTCTTCTTTTCTACCTTTCTTTGTGTTTGGCATACTTTTTGTACTATTATTGGAGGGGATATCCCAGAAAAAAATCAATTTTATGTACAGAAACAACAATCTCTTCGCCGTATCGAACACTCTCTTTGCTGATCTCGAGGAACTCTTCAGCTACGGTATCGACAAAAGCAAGTACAGTTCTTACACTGAGACCATCAGAGCAGAAAAAGTCGACACCGGCTACGACATCCATTTCGCTCTTCCCGGATACGACAAGGAAGACCTCAGGATTTCGCAGGACAAGAGAGACCTCGTGGTCTCAGCCAAGTTCGAAAAAGAAGAAGGCTGGAAGAGAAGCTTTTCCAAGAGAATCCAGCTTCCTGACAATGCCGATTTTTCTTCTTCTGTGGCCTCGCTCGAGAAGGGAATTCTCACAGTCCACATCCCTTTCAAAGCTGACCAAAAGCCATTTGAGATAAAGATTGGCTAATTTTTTGAAACATTCTACCTAGTGCCATCTAAAATACCCAACGAAAACAGGTATTTAGATGGCACTTAACTTAGCACAGGCTCTAGGAATCTTGGTTCAATCTGCTCAGGCTCACCTAAACAAGGAGCTTCTGACCAGTGACGCTGACCGAGCTCTATTGCAAGAGTCTATCGATCTTCTCATGGAGACCGAACAAAAATTAGAAAAAGAAAAAATC
>SXGQ01194636.1_pt1 | contig 18148 bp, 29 predicted proteins | sample 3178371 | NCBI WGS metagenome assembly SXGQ01 (sample SAMN11356859, study PRJNA531348) | freshwater metagenome | isolation source: freshwater sample F1-20 | place: China: Fuxian Lake, Yuxi | collected 2017-12-25 | reverse complement strand
CCGCCATTTGTTCATCTGACGCCAATTGTTGACCAGGTGTTCCAAATGCTCCTGGTGTAACTTTAGTTGCATCAGAATAACTTCTTGTATCAACTTTAGGACCAACTTTAGGTTTTGGTTTTTGAGTTACTTTTGGTTCTAACTTAGTGTAAAGTTCAGGATATATTGTTTTTAATTTGTTTTTAAATTCATCGTACTCACCTGATACCAATCTATTGGCAACTATTGCATTGGCATCTTTTTTGGTTTCCAAATCCGCAGGTAAATTATAATCCCTTAATAATTGTTGGTACTTTGGATTCCTATTAATAGTTGGTATTTGAGTTTGTTGTATATTTGGTTTTGGTTCTGCAGTAGTTGGTAATATCTTTTTTGGATATTGAGATTGATTTAAATTGGGAAATAACTTTGATGCCATTCTTGCTCCTGTCGGAACTTGTATTGGTCCCCCACCTTTTAAATTACCCAAATTATCATAATAGAACGTATTTTGTTCCATTAACATTTCTTTGTTCTCAGAAAGCGTTAATGACGAATCATACTTCATATGAAGTAAAATCTCGTTTAATAATTCCTGTGAACTTTTTTTTGTCATAATTAAAACAATGTATTGGCAACCCCCCTCTTAATAGGATATGATTCTTTCCACTTGGTTACTTTGATTTGATTGGATGGTCCTCTTTTAATTTGATATTGTGTTTCCCATTTTGTTGGGTTTGGTGTTGATGATGAACTATCACCACCACTCGTATCTTGTTCACCCAATTCAGAAACACCATCAGACTGACTGTTCAACCTAACAAAAGTATCAATAAGGTCGTCTATTGTTAATTTCACCATAACAATAAATATCAGTTAAAAGAATTCTGCCTTAGGTAAATTCCCCGTAACTATATAATATTCGTTCATAAATGATATTAACTCCTGTTCGTTTACCTCAACATCCAAGAAATCTAAATCAAAAGAGTCATTTTCATCATCATATTCAAACAAAGTTTGTTCCTCAGTTAAAACAGGATAACCGTAATCATCAAACACCCCAAATTCAAATTCGTCCACACGAATAACGTCTTCATCGTCATTCATCATACGAAAATGAACTTCAATCAAATTTTCGTGAACGAATACGTCCACCAATTCTTTAACTTCCATTTTAGTTTTATTTTACTAAAGAAATATCCATAAATTTTCAAAAAGAAATACGAGCATAAAAAAAGGTCCTTTTCAGGACCTTTTATTTTAATATTTTTTCATTCTATCAAACATTTCAGTTATTTTGTTCTTTTGTTTCACAAAAGACTCTCTCACATCCTCATCAAGTTCCTCTTCAATTTTCTTTTCTTCCATGTGACCTTTTGGCCAATTTCTTTTTGCTCTAATTGCAAATTTTACTTGTGCCTCTTTTCTAATAATGTCTTGTGGAACATCTTCGTCTTTGTCTTGATATTCTTTGCTTTTTTCTTTTAATCTTGCAAGTTCTTTTTGTAGTTCTTCTAATGTTTTTCCCGCATATTCACCAGTTTTTCTAATTTTAGCGTCGTCTTTCCATTTTTCTTCTAATTCACCTTCTTCCATGTCTTCTTCATAAACACCAATACTTCTACCTGGTCCACCTGATGCAAAATCATATGGTTCTTTTACTTTTGACAAGTCCATATCAAATTCAGTATCAGTTCCCAATGATTTTTGAGGACCTTTTCTCAAATTCATCAATATTTTTTCATCTGACCATTCATCTTTGTCTCCCATATCGGCAAACGCTCTTCCTGCTTGTAAATCTTCATCATCAAATACGTCAATACTATCTTCAAAGTAGTTTTTATCGTCATCATCATAAGCATCAATAGGTCCTTTTGATTGAAATTGGTATGCCGGTAATTTGTAGTCATAATTTGATTCTAGTTCATTGATTTCTGAGTCATATACACCCTCAATTTCATCGTCATCTTTCGGAGCTAACATCGCACCACTAATATCATCTTTTGATTTAAATTGATACATAGGTTTACCGTCTTTGTATTTAACCATTCCTTTATATTCTACATCTTTTTCTTCATAATCCATATTCAATGGGTCTTTGAAGGTAGGAAATTTCATTTTGTAAGATTTTTCAGGGTCTAAATCGGCAACTCTAACTTCATCCATTTCACCTTCAACATAGTCGAATTTGTTTTTTGGATTTAAATCTTCTACGTCATAAAGGTCAACATCGTATTTTTTATATGCCTTACCACACTCCATACACTCACCTTCATACATAGCACCACCACATTCACACATATTACCTTCTTTAACACTTTCGTTTATGTTTACGTTTCTATAAGTCATAACCTCACCCTTGTTGTTAATTGTTACACCTTCCTTATCGTTAGCATAATCTTGAACATATAAGGGTTGTGGGTTTGGTATGTTTGGCTGTAGGGCTTGATAGCCGTTATAGATATGTTTATGTTTATCTAAGATTGACACCTTCTCTTCGGGGGTCATATTGAAAAAATACGCATTCATAGTTTTTTTTATAATAAATAGTTGTGCAAGTCAAAAAAGCGCGTATCTTTGTATTGTAATAATCAAATGACCATGACAAACGTTGAACAAAAAGTAAGAGACTACAAAGGAATCAACACCTTTATCAAGAACATCCAACCTTCATTATCTAAATGGGGTCGTTTAACACAAAAACAGTACGACATAGCGTCACGAATTTTGTTGAAAGAAGAAAAACAAGGTCCTATAAACATGGATGAGTTGTCAGAAGATTTGAAGACAATTTTGTCTTATGATGGAGGTAACGAGTTTGTTATCAAAATGAAAGTTCAATTCCAAGATTGGCGTTCATTGACCGAGAAACAAATCTCATCTGCCATTCGTCAAATTAAGAAAGAAAAGTGTCCTGCTCGTGATATCAACATCTCTTTGAACAACGAGTCAATCAAATTGAAACGTGGAATCGCACTAAAATTGAAACAAGAGTATGGTTTGGAGTTCATGCCAATTTTGGTAGATTTGGTTAAAGCAACTAAAATCAGTGAAAAGGCTGTTCGTGTATCTGTTAAATTGACAGAAGATAATGGTGATGTTTGTCGTTGTTGTGGTTTGGAATTGACTGACCCATTTTCTATCTTGACTGGTATGGGAGCCACTTGTGCAAGACACTTAGGTGTAAAATACATCAAAGACAAAAATGAGGTTGAAAGATTCAAAATTGATTTGAGAGAAAGAATTGCAGAAATTGGTGAATTTGAATTTTGGTTACCAAAAACTCAGATTCGTGAATACGTTGATGAGAGGAGATTCAAGTTTATTGTCGAAAGACTTTGGGGGTAGTACAGAAGGGTCAGTTGATACTGACCCTTTTTTGTATTATACTTTCAACATGAAAAACTTTTTATTACTAATTCTATCTTTTATAACTTTTAATCTATACGGTCAGTACACAACAACAAGGGCTGAAACGGCAACAGTTTCAACATGTAAAATGATATTCAATTATCAAACTAATAAGTGGGATTTTGTATCTAACAATGATATAACATCTTTTCAAACCGTATGGGTTTTTAATGTTTCTGACGAAAATACTGGTATGATTTCAAATGGGGTTGTAAATTACGATATTTTATCATACTCAAAAGTTGATGATGCGGTGTATCTGAAAGTATATAATACCAAAGCACAGAGAAACATGGAAATTGTTATTAAACATATGGATAATGGTTTAGGTATAGTTGTGTTTGATAAAGAACAAAGAATTTCTTATTATTTTTTCCCATGAGTCAATTTACATTAGGTATGGATGAATACGCCGAAGGTGCAATTCTTTTAACCGATTTAGAAGACTGTATCATTGGCGTTGTTGAAGAGTTTGGTACAGGAAGAAGAATCTTGTACGACAGAAATAAGATAATTAAAAAACTTCAAGAACGAGATTTAATGACAGAACAAGAATCTGAAGAGTTTTATGATTATAATATTTTGGGACTTTACGCAGGAGAACAAAATCCGGTATTTTTGGATACTTTCGTTACTCCAAAACAAGATGATGACGGAAAGTATTATTTTTTGATAAACGAAGAATAATTTCCAACATATAAAGCATGAGCTTCTTTGGTGAGTTTGGTGAATAATTTATTAACATTATCCATATTATCCCCATCCGTTTCACTTTCTTCAACCCATTTCATTACACCTCTTATTAAGGCATCTCTTGATGCATCTGCGGCTTCAATAATCTCTTCGTAATCATCAACATCTTTGAATTGACCAGCAATGTATTTTTTTAAATCTTCTGAAGTGTAAGTAAGAAATGGTCTTGCGGCTAACATATTAGTTAAACCGGATTTTTGTAATTTACTCAAAAAATCAAAAACATCTTTTTTGTCTCTAACATATTTCATGAAATTAAAGTTGTCCTTTAAGTTCTTATTTTGTGAATCCATTTCTTCATCAACTCTATTTTTTTTCTGAAGGTCAGATTTTAAGGTCCATTTGTCAGTATCAGGAATTAAATCTAACTCGCTACCACTTTCCCATTTTACAGTATATTGTGGACCCCAAGGTGTATTATTTATTGCTCTAACAGTTCCGTTGAGACCTGGTCTCATTTTAGGTTCGTCTGTCATGTAAAGTAAGATTACTTCATCACCAACTTTTAATTCAGGATTTAATTTTGCTGCCATTACTATAATAAATACAAAGATATTTATAAATTGATGGAAATTCTAATTACCGAATCACAATACAAAATAATTTTAACTGAAGACACCAGTTCAGAATTAAAACAAATTGCCAAATCAACAATTGATTATGGTAAAAGTTTAAAGAAAAGAGTAATGAAAGACTTTGGTATTTCATTTAAATTTTTAATAACTTGGGGTTCGGCAATTGGTGGTTTGGGTAAACCTTTGGAAGAGTTTTTAAGAGGTAACCATCCCGAATTATCTGATACCCAAATTACAAAGATAATGGTTGCCGCTCTTGCAATGATTTATTATAACAACAAACAACAAGTCCAAGACATTTATGATGATATTAAAGAAAATGGATTATTACCTGTTTTGAAAGAAGTGGTGTCTAAAGGAAAATTGTTGATGAGAGTGTTCAAAGAATTTATGAAAAATTTATCGTTATTGGGTCATCAATTTGCCGATATTATGGCATATACATACTTGATACCTTTAGTCGGTTATTTAGATTATATCTACAAAGATGAAAATTTAGGTTCAAAAGAAATATCTGAAATTATTACAAGACTTTTAACCTCGGGGGCGTTTATTGTTGGAGGTAATATGTTGAAGGATATATTACTAAAAATAGTTAAAGACGTAAGCAAACCTACAAAAGTGAATTAATTTTCTTATATTTCTTTTATGGAATATTTGAACACACACCCAATCAAAACTTCTGATTTGGGTTTTCACAAGAATTTATTTGGGGGAAAAATTTTAGCATGGGTTGATGCAGCAGCATCAGGATTAGCAATGCAATTATGTGACACACCAATGGTTGTTACAAAAGGTTTAGACCAATGTGTTTTTCACAAACCAGGAAAAGAAGGTCAATTAATGAAAATTTTTGGAAGACCTGAAAAAGTTGGAAATAGTTCATTAACTTTGTACATTGAAGCACGTTCTCACAGTGTGTATACAGGTAAACAAACAATATTGTTAAGTACCTTCATTACTTTTGTAAGAATAGATGAAGAAGGTAATTCAATACCCATCAGCGAACGAGCAAAAACACGAATTTACAATATTATGTCAGGTAATATTGACAAAAACGACAGAATATTGTAAATTCGTATATATATTATAAACCGGAGGTTTGCCAGAGCGGTCGATTGGACTTGTCTTGAAAACAAGCGTACTTGAGAGAGTACCCGGGGTTCGAATCCCTGAGCCTCCGCAAAAATCTTGGGGCACCAACCCAAGATTTTTTTTGCGTTAGTTTTTATTACAATCGTAATACTTATAAAATAATCTTTGGAAGATTACCCAAGTCGGTGAAGGGGACAGTTTGCTAAACTGTTAGGCCGAGAAATTGGCGCGGGGGTTCGAGTCCCTCATCTTCCGCAGAAAAAAGACAGGTCACACTTGAACCTGTCTTTTTTATTTAGTATGTTTTATAAAAATTACAAATATGGGAAGATTAAAAGAAATTAGAGAAAAGTCCCCTGAGTGGATAAAAATGTCGTTAATGGATTTGATAGAATCAATGGACCCAACATTAAATAACAAATATGTGCAAATGATTGTGAATATAATAATTTCCAAAATGGAAAGTAATGTTAAATCAATATCACAAGATGGTGAATTTTCTCACTACATAAATGAATACCATTCTAAAGTCCCCAGTCATACCAAGGAGTTCATTAAAAGTATTCCAAAAGAAAAAATCATAATGTTAACAAGACTTAGTGAAGTTTCTCCATTGGGTTATAATGATTTTAGAGATATTTCTGATTTTATTAGTAGACATATGAACAATAAGTTCTTTGGTGTTGATGTTAATAAAATCAAAACCATTAAAGAACTACAACAACAGAACTCGATTGCAAGTATTAAGGAAATTGAGAAAGAAATGGAAAATCAAGTTTTTGTTGTTTTAAATAACGATAATTGGTTGGCAATTAGACCCATTACTTATGAATCTTCATTAAAGTATGGTGCCACAACAAAATGGTGCACCACATCTAAAGATAGTTATCACCATTTCTTTAGATACACAGAATCAGGAAAATTGGTTTATATAATCAATAAAAAAATTGGTGAAAAAACGGCAATGTTTGCCGGCTATTCTCCACAAACTAGTGGTTATGAAATTTCATTTTGGAATCAAACTGATGATAGAGTTGACTCTTTAATGACAAATTTGGATAGTGAAATCATGGATGTTTTAAGAAACATTATTAAAGATGACACAGAATCAAACAAATCATTAAATCCTGAAATGTGGTTAGAATCTCAGCGTAGAGAAGAAAGTAAAGATGTGGTAGAAAGAGCAATGGGAGAGGAACCATCAATACGAATACGAAGAATGGTACTTGAAGACCCCATTACAATGGAAGAACCTGATATGGAAGTACCTGAAATGGAAGAATCGTGGGAAATGGATTTTGCTGAACAAGTAAATATGGAATTGCATGAAGCACTTAGAGCGGCGGTTGTTAATTACAACGACTACATGGACAACAGCCCAATGACAACTCGTGGTTAAAATAAAAAAGGTCGGTAATATTTATCGGTATGAAAAAATTATTACTCATACTGTTTTTATTACCGACCTTAATTTTTGCTCAAAAAAGAGATTCTGTTTATTTTCAATCTCCCATTTTTAAAGGGATGTATTCTGAAGTTTTAGAACAACCGTTATGGTTAGAATACACAGTTTTATGTCCTGATGGTAAGGCAAAAAGAGATGGAATGGATTTTTTCACCGTAGATTCAATTCATACATCAAACAATGCCGATTATGAAAATAATATATATGACAAGGGACACTTGGCACCAGCAGCGGATTTTAACTGTACCAAACCAATGTTATTGTCAACTTTTAGTTATTTAAATTGTTGTTTACAAAATCAATATTTAAACAGAGGTGCTTGGAGGTTGTTAGAAGAACACGAAAGACAATTGTCAAAGACAAGTACCGTCAAAGTTAAGATTATTTTAGTTTTTAACAAGACAAGTCAAAAACTACCGACAGGAGCAACAATTCCTGTGGGATTTTATAAAATTATCACTGTTGGTAAAACAACCACCAAATATTATTTCAAAAACGAAAGACCTGTAACCTCAGATTTCAAGAAATTTATTATTCCTTGATAATATCGTAGTAGAAGCTATCGGTATCCTTATCATAGAATAAAAAGAGGTAGTAATGACTTTAAAATCAAAATAGAATTCTTACATTAAAAATATGATACTTACAGAATTTGAGTTAAATCCTTTACCATCATTAATTAATCCAACTTCAGAAATAGAAATATTATTAAATCCTTACTCTGTGGATTTATTTGACCAAAATGGATATAATCTCACAGAGTCAGAACAATCATATTGTAAATTCAATAACATAGTTTTTCAATTCAGAAGACATGAAAAGGTTATAAGAAATCCTTGGTTTGTTTCAAACAAAAGAAGTGGTGTACATATAAATCATTCTGATTTATTTGAAAGAAAATCTTATTCTGAATTGGCATTAGAGCAATTGAAAGTTTATTCTAAAAATAACCCGATGTTATTTAAATTAATTAATTTAAAATCTAAATGGGGTATTGACTTTTCTTTAGATTATGTTTCCGAAGACAGATGTTTTGAGGTGTTTCATTATGAATGGGATTCTTTTGAATTTAATCGAGTTTATGACAAGAAAAAAGAAATAGAGGAATTTGTATTAAAACAAGATTGGGAACATATTGCTGACATTTTTTGGAAACACAGGAACGAATGGAATAATTTAGATTTTTTTGGTCAAAGCGAATGGAGAACAAATTTTTTAGGTTTGAGTCCTGAAAAATTCAAGATGGTAGTTTGGAATGAGTGTTAATATTTATTAATATGAAATTAAACGAGTTATATGATGATTTTATAAATGAAAATCTTTCAGACTTTAAAGGTTATAACACACCAGCAGCGTTAAAAAAAGAAAAAAATTTAAAAGGTACAAATCGTTATTCAGCAATAGAAGACTTAGACTTAAATACTTTAAACAGGAATTTAACAATTAAAGAATATGGGTATGGCCCTTTAAATCCTGAAAATAAGAAAGACTCTAAAGAATTTTGGGAAAATAAAGCTCAGATGTGGGATACTTCTCTTGAAATGGCAAAGTCTTCCACTTGTAGTAACTGTGCAGCTTTTAATCAGAAAAAAGAAATCCTTAAAAAAATTTCAGATGCAATTGGTCCTGAAGGTAACGGTATTGTTGAGGAGGCTAATTTAGGGTTTTGTGAATTATTTTGGTTTAAGTGTGCGGGTGCAAGAACTTGTGACGCTTGGTTAACTGGTGGACCAATTAAATAATTTTAAGCGTAGTTTCTAATTACATCACTAAAGAATATTGGATTTTCGCTAAAGATTGTATACCAAAACAAATTATATCATAATACTCATTTGAGTGTTCTTCGTTTTTGGTGAAATAGGATTTTTTAACTTTTGCCTTGAAGTGGGGTATATTCTCGTTTAACTTATTGTTCATAAAATTCAATTTTGACTTTTAGGTCTGTGGTTCCTCTTTTTATCCTATGATAAATACCCTTTGGAATTAAATAGGTGTCCCCAACGGATAATTTTTTGGGCAATCCATTGTCTATTTGAAATTCCCAATCCTCACCTTCGAGTATTGTTACTTTACGGTTCTCTAAATCAAAATGCCACTTCAGCTCATCGGTTTCAACATCCTTGCTGAACGTTCTAATAAGATAAGCGTCATGGTTGTCTTGGGTAAATGGAAGTTCCATAAACCTATGATAATAATTTTACCAAGGAGATGAAGATTTGATACCCAGTTTTTTTCTGTATCTTGCAACATTACATGACCAATATCCTGCTTTGGTTTTGTCCTTCTTTTGGTCACATTTGTGACGGGCTCTAAAACTCTTTCTTGCGCCTGGATTATTGTTTCTAACTCTAAGGTTGGGGTCACCAAATCTTACAATTTTAACATTACCACCCGGTGTCTTAACATATACGGCAAACTTCTTTGGTCCACCTGAAGTTCTAAATGGTGAGTTCAAGCTAACCTTTCTACCTCTATACTCCGCCTCATTAACCATTTCTTCATCATCTTCAATTTCAAATGGAATATCCAACCATACAGTATCACCTTCATATAAACCGGTTTCACCAATATTCGAATTTACAATCCATTTATCATCTTCATTTAGATGAATTAACCCTAATTGGTATAAGTTCCTAACTTCATTGATTAAATTGAAGAATTCGTCTGAATATATCCTAAAAACGTTCTCAGATAAGGTTAGTCCTTCATTTATATGGTAGATTAGGTTCTCACTTGCTTGAGCACCTTCCGTTAATACCATTTTTTCTGAAACTACTTCGGTAACAAGTGCTTTTTTTATTAAATCTTTCATTTTGTATTGTTTTCTGTGTTAGGTTTATCTGTTGGTTTTAAAACAGTTAAAACTTCAGGATATTCCTTGTTTAATACCTCTTCGTTCTTGTTTTCATACGGAATTTGTTTTAAAACATAACGAATTGCATTCAAACCTGATATTCTTTTATCATCTGAGTCAATAATAACCCAAGGATGGTTTAAAGTGGACGTTTTATCAAACAATCTCTCTTTAAATTCGGTGAAACGGTCCCATAAGTCTTGCATTTTGGCGTCATTAGGGGAATATTTCCAATATTTCAATGGTGATTGTTGTCTCATCTGAAATCTTTTGGCTTGAGTCTCCTTTTCAATTGAAAACCACAGTTTAAATAGATAATCACCATTTTCAATTAATGAATTTTCAAAATTTTCAACATTTTCCATAAACTCTTGATATTCTTCGTCACTTCCGTACCCCATAACTGGTTCTACCAACCCTCTATTGTACCAAGAACGGTCAAAAAGGTTAATTTTACCTGGTTCTATCTGTTTTTTGTACCTATCCCACCAATTTTTACGTTCATCAGGTGTTGGTATACCCATGGCGATTACTTTAAATCCTTTAGGGTCCATGTTTTCTGTAAATTTCTTAATTGTTGACCCCTTACCCGCAGAATCTCGACCCTCAAACACAATAATTACGGTTTTTCCCGTCTTTTTTAACCATTGTTCAAGTTTCAACAACTCAACCTGTAAGTAATATAACTCTTTCTTGTAAACTTTCTTTGGAATTAACGATGGTTCTTCAGGTTCAAACGAAAAATCCTCAGATTCAGGTTCAACACCATACCCACCACGTTCTCTGAATTTCAATGAGTTGTAAACTCTAAGAAAATAGTCCTCAATGGCCTTCTTTTTGTTACCTTTTTTTAATAAATTTCTTTTTAGACTCTTGTCTAATAATTCAAAATCAATAATTTGACTATCACCAAGTTTAATAATCTCATTAAACACTTTTTTTATCATTCCAGTGTAGATTCCATTAAACTCAAGAATATTAACGATGTCCTTGATGTATCTGTCTTTCGGCATTTCTGATTCATCTTCTTTTAGAAGACCCATCATACCTTTCATTTTTTTAACTTCTGAGATTAATTCCCACATATAAACATAAATACTTGATTAAAACAAAAAATGGGGTCAGTGACCCCATTTTCATTACTTCTCTTCTAAAAGGAATTTGTTTGAGATTGCTTTGAATGAAATTGTCCCATCCATTGACCTAACAACAACCCCTTCTCGTTCTTTTTTGTCGTTCAGGGCTGATTTACTTTCAGCATAATCCAACATTTCCTGCACTGTGTCAGGTAACAAGAACCCATACTCTTTATTAACTATAGGAACACATTGTAATCCCATATCTTGAATCATAATAACCATTTCAACAAATGGAATACGTTGGTACTTGTCGATATTAAATCCTGTAAAGAACCTAACGGTTTGTCCTTTTAGGTTATATCGGTTTCCTTGAATACCTTCACCAATCAATTCGCCCTGTAAGGTAATGTTTTCTCCCAAAGATTTCATTTTATTCTCCAAATCTAACTCACGAGCCACTTTCCAAAAGGTGTTTCCTTCTGTTTCAAGTAATTCCAAGTTACGAGAACAAACTCCAAACTCACCATCTTTGACATAGTAAGTTGCTGAAGAACCATCCAACTTTTCTGTTACGTAAAATTGGTGTTTGGATTGAATTTTCCATTCTTCATACTCTTTGGTTAAATTTTGAATTCTTTCTTCATCTGTTTTTGGAATAAAAGATGGAAAATTACCTTTGACCTTACCTGAAAGTTCTGCAGGAATTGGTGGTTCGTATTTTACAATACCCAATTTTTTGGTAACATCCAACCCTTCGTATGCGGTCCATCCAAACTCACCAAACACACTCATTGGAAGAATTAACCCTTGAGATACTTGTCCTCTGAGTTTAATTGTTTTCAAACGGAAACCTTCTTGGTCACCCATTTTTTTATACGAACTCTTTCTCAAGAACTCAAACTCTTCTTTGATTGGGAGAAATGAATCAATCTCACAATAAACCACATGGTCACCTACTTTGTGTCCAACATTTTTGGCAACAACAACATTCCATCCACCAACGGTTGCCAACTCAATCATATCCGCACCTTCAATTGGGCAAATATTGTTAATTACTTTAATAGTTGCTAATTTTCTTTCCATGTTTAATCCTTTCCGATGTTTAATCCTACAATAAATCCACTAATCCAATAACGTTTTTCATTATCATCACCTTCGTTGTTCATACTTTCCCAAACCTCTTCCGCCAACGTTTTAACTTTGGACAATCCGTCTTTTCTTTTTTCCACAGCATCAGGGGACATGTCAACCTGGGGTTTTTCATTCAAAAAATCCTTGAAGGTTTTTAAGTTCATGACTACCATATTGTCTTTATAAACAGGACTATAAGGTAATGGACTTTCAAAACCTGTTTCAAAATACAAATCAACCTCAATATGAATCAACGTCTCACTGTTCAAAATGTGTTTGATTGTATCGGGATGTAACACCTCAAGAAAATGACCATTAGTATAATTGTAATTATGGTCATGTGGTGGCCCTTGATTGAATACCCATCCAATCTCTTCGGGAAACGTAACAATCATGTAATACTCACTGTTATCGTTATCGTTTAAGGGTCTTATTTTGTTTTCTTTATCAAAATAACACAAAGTTCCCAAGGAACATTTTTGACCTAAAACACCAAAATATAACTTACCATCATAATAAATTGCAAAAACCTGTAACCATTTTCTACCGGCTTCATGCGCTAAAGGAGTTTCGTGTGACAAAAAAATGTGGTGATTCATATTACAAAGATAGGAAAATTAATGTAGCTAAACAAATATTTATTGTTAAAAAGATTATGTTATTAAAATTAGGTTCAAAAGGAGAGGATGTTAAAAAAATCCAACAAAAATTGGGTGTTGAGGCAATCGGCACCTTCGGTCCAAAAACAGAGGCTGCCGTTAAACAATGGCAAAAAGAAAATGGTTTAAAAGATGATGGAATTGTTGGTGATGGTACTTGGTCAAAAATGTTCCCAACACCAGTTAAATCTGAAGTGGTGAATGAGGTTACAACTTCGTCATCAAAAACTTCAATGAATATTAATAAACTAAAAGGACATATTCCTGATGCTGTTATTTCTCAAATTCCTGAAGTTATTGAAAAATTCAAAATAAATACCCCATTAAGATTGGCACATTTTTTGGCGCAGTGTGGTCACGAGTCAGGCGGATTTAAAACTGTATTTGAAAATTTAAACTATTCGGCTAGCGGTCTTAAAAATATTTTTCCAAAGTATTTTCCGGGTACTTTGTCTGAATCTTACGCAAGAAACCCTGAAAAAATTGCATCAAAAGTTTATGGTAATAGAATGGGTAATGGTGACGAAACAACTAAAGAAGGTTATAAATTTAGAGGTAGAGGATACATTCAATTAACAGGTAAACAAAATTATACACTATTTGCTAAGGCTATCGGTGAGGATACTGTTTCAAATCCTGATTTAGTTGCCATGAAATATCCATTAGCATCTGCTGCTTGGTTTTACACAAAAAACAATATTCATTTAATTGCCGATAAAGGAGCAACAAATGATGTGGTTACTATGGTTACCAAAAGAGTAAACGGTGGAACAATTGGTTTGGCGGATAGAATAAAACATTTTAAAGAATATTACACATTATTGACATAATTTTTGTCTGGAGAATGAAATATATCATTTTTAGTAATATTTATATTTCATCGCCTTTTTAAGGTGTGTTTATATATACATATTGTTTTGTGAAAAGGTCGGATTTATTTCTGACCTTTTCTTTTTTATATCAAGTTTATTTATTACCTTTGTAGTATGTTAACACTTGTTCATATATCAGATACACATGGATTTCACAGAAAGTTAAAAGTACCTTTTGGTGATGTGCTCATCCATAGCGGCGATTTGTCTAATCGCGGCGAGCAGTACCAAGTAGAGGACTTTGTTGACTGGTTTGTAAACCAACCTCATAGGTATAAAATCTTTATTGCCGGAAACCACGACATCTGCTTTGACGAACATCACCCTTTGAATGTAAACCATTTGGAAAAACATCTGATGGGTGAACATTATTACCCCCATAAAAAATCTTGGCTTGCAACTCTTTTGTTTAACTTACCTGATAATGTTTTCTACTTGGAAAACGATGGTTGTGAAATTGAAGGTGTTAAGTTTTGGGGTTCTCCCGTAACTCCTTGGTTTTATGGTGAACATTGGGTTTTTAACAAACAAAGACACGAAATCCAAACCACTTGGGAACAGATTCCTAATGGAACTGACGTTGTAATTACTCACGGACCCGTTCAGTATAAATGTGATTATGTTCCAAAAGACCAATTCTTTGCTGGATGTCAAGAGCTTGAATTTAAAATACAGGAAATCAAACCATTGATTCACATGTGTGGTCACATTCACGAAGGTTATGGTTGGGCTTACAACGGAAACACAGAATTTTTTAACGGGAGTGTTCTTGATGGAAGTTACGGTATGAAAAATGACCCTTGGGTTATTGAGTTAAATAAACATTTCAGGGAAGTTAACGTGTTAAATAACAAAACCTCTACATAAAGTAGAGGTTTTTTTTATCATTATATTATGGAAAAGTGGGAACTTACTATTGTTAATGAAACCAAAGACGGATATTTATGTATGTCACCAAATGGGGATACTAATTGGATGACAAAAGACGATTACATAAACTATCTAAAAAACCGAGAATGTACGGAAACACAAACATCGAAAGAGAAATCTTAACTGATGATGAGGACCCAATAAAGTTATTGGAGTTTGAATCAAGAATTGCTTCAGGTGATAAAGTTGAACCTAAAGATTGGATGCCCAAAGAGTATCGTAAACAATTGATTAGGATGATAGAACAACATGCCCATTCAGAAATAATTGGTGCGTTACCTGAAGGAACTTGGATTACAAGAGCACCAGGATTTAGAAGAAAATTAGCACTTATTGCCAAAGTTCAAGATGAAGTTGGTCACGCACAATTATTATACTCGGCGGCGGAAACATTGGGTAAACCACGAGAAGAAATGATAAACGACTTAATAAATGGTAAGTCAAAATATTCCAATGTGTTTAATTATCCATCAAAAACATGGGCTGATGTTGCGGTTATAGGTTGGTTAATTGACGCCGCGGCAATTGTAAACCAATTAGCAAATGCGAAAGGGTCGTATGGTCCATATTGTAGAGCATTAGAAAGAATTTGTTATGAAGAAAGTTTTCATTTAAAACAAGGTCACGACAATTCAGTTTTTTTAGCAACAGGAACACCTGTTCAAAAACAAATGGTTCAAGATGCTCTGAATAGATGGTGGAAACCGGTTATTCATTTTTTCGGTCCTCCAGATTCTCAGTCAGTTCATTCAGAAAAACTGATGAAGTGGAAAGTAAAAATGATGAGTAACGACCAAATGAGGTTTCAATTTTTTGATATGTATGTTCCAAAAATATTAGAAATTGGTTTAACTATTCCTGACCCTGAGTTAAAGAAAAACGAAGATGGTACTTGGAGTTATTCTGACCCTGATTGGAATGAATTTAAAGAAGTTATTAAAGGTAATGGTCCTTGTAATAAGGAAAGATTGGCGGTAAGAAGAATGGCCGAAGAAAGAGGTAGGTGGGTTAGAAAGGCGTTAAACGTAAATCAAATTTATGTCACTCCTTTGGCCTAAAGTAATTTAGGTCCATTATTATTTTTTGGTTTTTTACTTTTTTTATTTTTTGGTACCATATCCTTCATTGTTTTTGGTTTTTGGTCTACCAAATCTTTTGTATTTTTCCATCGGTGCTCAACTGATATTGGATTTACTTTTGAGACATCAGGGTCATACGTCCAAATTGATGTAGAATTTTTTGTCTCGTAAATCCTTTTAAATTTTTCTCCCATATTACAAAGATACAAAATTATTGTTGTGTTTCTTCAGTTTCTGAAATAATTTGTTCTGCTTTAGCATTTAAAAATTGATTTTTACCTCCTGTTATATTTTTGATACCTAATAAACCAGCACCAATTGTCACCATCATAATTGATTGATTAATAATATCCACAGAGTTATTTAAAAACATTTTATCAACACACCCTAAAATAAATCCTAAACCACCAATAAGAATGATATATGCACCGGATGTAGATGTAACAGATGTTTTCCCGTTATTATTTGATGTCATCTCAGCAAATGAAAATTTTCGTATATTACCTACCATAATATGATAAATATCATTTTGAAAATTTTTATTATTAATTGTAGTATTTATTATTTATGGAAAAAAAGGAATTGCTTGAAAATTGTTTATTTCAAAAAATAGTAGATAAATACAATTTTTTTATTTCTGATGTACAAGTTAACATCACCAAAAATCCTAGTAGAAACAGTGTTTATTTTGACCCTGAAATAACCGTCACGACTCAATTAGTCCCAAATGAATATTGGGATATGAAGACAGATATTTACCGTGTTATAAACGAAGAAACAAACTTAACACCTGTCTTGAGAGCAGGTTGGAAAATACATTGGAGTCATCCAGAAAAAATGACAAAAGTTAGTCAAAACTCTTAACTAAAGTTTTAGTTTAAGATATTTATTGTTATCATTTTAATACAAAATGAAAGGTTTATTAACATCTTTTGAGGCTGCCATAAATCTAATGGAAATGTCCGACATGAAAAAAGTGTTTGGCAAAAATTGTTACTCTCAAATCAATAATCTTTATTATTCAGGACAAAAAAAAACCTTTGTTGTTGATGTAACTTTGTACACCGATGAACCTCAATTGTTAGAGGATTCGTATTATGAAGTGTATGATGATTTTATTAAAAATGCTTGGAGGAGACTTGGACTAAAAGAAAAAATTACTATTATTAAAAAATGCGAATTATTAACTGACTAAAAATATGTATTTTGACGAAAAAACTCACGAAGAAGTTATTGAAGAAATGATTGACAACATTAAGGAAGGTTATGACCAATCATTACAAACATTAAATTATGCTTGTTTTCTCCACGAAGAAAATAAAAATGAAAAGATAACAGTTCAAGATTGGATTAAAAGAATTAATTTTGAGATTGACTTGAAACTGACAAAGACAGATTTGTAGTGGTATCCCTTTTTTCAACTTTTGGTTTTACAGGAACATAGACTTTAAATGTATCAACCCTAAGTTTTTCAATTATTTTTTCTTGGTACACTGTGTCAGGTTGATTTACGGTGGTATCGGAAAATTTATTTGAAGAATCTTTGTGTATCCAATTATATTGTTTTAATATATACGATAAAGCATATACTAACAAAGAAACAATGATAAATAAAAATACAAAACCCACATAATACAATTTTTTATAAGAACTAATTTTACCCATAAGAACAAAGTTAATTTAATTATTTTAAAGCATCAAGAGAATCGTTAATAAATTTTCTGATAGTTCTTCTGGCCTTAGGTTCGTCTGTAACCCACTTTTCATCCAAATTATTATAGATACGATTTAAAACATCTTTTTTTGATGTTACCAATCTCATTTCATCATGAAACACGTAACTAATAAAAGGTTTTTCAATTGTTGGAATTAAGTTTGTTTTAAATTTTACGTTTCGTCTAAGATAATTAAAAAGATTAAGGTCAACATCAAGATTTTGTTTATTCTTAATGTCAACCCTATCTTCTTCTGTTATAATAATCTTATTACCCATGTGAGAACAAATATACTAAATTTTATACACAAACAATGAGTCCCTTTGCAATTAAATTGAACCATTATGTATAATAAATACTTGATTTTTAGAAAACCCGTGTTTACTTACAAAAGTATATAAACTTAATGTTTAAGGTACATTAATTACTGTAATCACACCTTGCATTGCTCCGTGGATTTGACAGATGTAATAGAGTGTAGATGGTGCATTAAAAGGAACAACAAATGTTATTATACCATTATCAATTCCATTATTGGTTACACCATCGTT
>SXGQ01033524.1_pt1 | contig 18151 bp, 13 predicted proteins | sample 3178371 | NCBI WGS metagenome assembly SXGQ01 (sample SAMN11356859, study PRJNA531348) | freshwater metagenome | isolation source: freshwater sample F1-20 | place: China: Fuxian Lake, Yuxi | collected 2017-12-25 | reverse complement strand
TCGGTTGGCCCGAACTTCGGCTAATTCACGAAAACGCAACTGGGTGTCGAAGCCTTCGGTGATTGGGCTACGGTGCCAGTACCCTTTGGAGTCAAGCGTCCAAGCCAGACCGTTCTCGTCCAGGTTAATCTTCAGGATTTCTTCGAGTCGAGCCCGAGACGTTTCATCAACTATTGAACAGAGCGTCTCAACTCTCCGGTCAAGGTTGCGTTGCATCCAGTCGGCCGACCCAATTAGGTAGTCCGCAGTGGCAGGGTCAGACCCGAAACGGTAGATGCGGGAGTGCTCAAGGTAGCGACCCACTATCGAACGCACAAAAATATTTTCCGACAACCCCGGAACTTGAGGTCGCACACAACAAATTCCTCGCACTACTAAGTCAACACGCACTCCAGCTCGAGAGGCGTCGTAGAGTTCATCAATAAGGTCGGGATCAACCAGACTATTTAGCTTTAGCGCAATATAGCCGTCCGCGCCTTTGGCCGCTTCGGCGCGCACTCGATCCCGCAAGCCGATACGCAGCGCCTCCGGGGCAACGAGAAGACGGTTGTAGTTGACCGATTGACTATACCCAGTTAGGTGATTGAACAATTCGCTTACGTCTGAGCCCACATCGGGACAAGCAGTAAACAAGCCAATATCTTCGTAGATAGTGGCGGTAGTGGGGTTGTAGTTACCCGTACCGACATGGCAATAACGGCGTATCTCTCCGTCGCTTTCTTGTCGTACTACCAAAACGATTTTGGCGTGGGTTTTAAGTCCGACGATCCCGTAAACAACATGGACTCCAGCCGCTTCTAAGAGTTGAGCACGCTCAATATTCGCTTCTTCGTCGAAGCGTGCTTGTAGTTCTACTAGGGCAACAACTTGCTTTCCGGCGCGGGCGGCCTCAATGAGGGCCTGGATGATGTTGCTTTCATCGCCACCAGTTCGATAGATGGTTTGTTTAACCGCCAAGACTTTTGGGTCGCGGGCAGCCTGGCGTAGAAATGCCTCAATAGATGTGCGAAAAGAGTCGTAAGGGTGGTGAACCATAACATCGCCGCGGCGTAAAATTTCAAAGAAATTACTAGATTTTGCTTCGGCATTAATTAATACTGCGGGTGTGCGCGGCGACCATGGACGGTCCGAAAGGTCAGCGCGACTCGGTAGTGAAATCTTGAATAGTCCCGTCAGGTCTAGAGGACCATCGACAATGATTTCCGCTCCGAGGGCAATTTCAAGTTCACTCCTGAGCACCGCGCGCACTTCTTCTGGCATGGTGGTGTCAATCTCTAAACGCACGGTTCGGTTCGATTGAGTTCGTTGTTGGAGAACTTCCTCGATGGCTTCACGCAGATCGTCGGCCTCATCGTCAAGTGCGAAATCGGTGTCGCGAGTAACTCGAAACGGGTAGCACCCCTTTACTTCCATGCCGGGGAAAAGCCGATCGAGGTGGGCTGCTACTAATTGTTCAATAGGCAAGAACCGTTTCCCCCCGTCAAGATCTAAAAATCTAGGAAGAGTCCCGGGCAGTTTTACTCGAGCGAAGCGCTCTTCTTCGGCGTCATGATCGCCAACCCGAACGGCCAAATTGAATGACAGGTTTGAAATATAAGGAAACGGATGGGCAACATCGACGGCCAGCGGAGTCAGAATCGGAAATATCTCTTGTTCAAATTGGACAGTCAGCGACGCTTGCTCATCGAGTCCGAGGTCGCTCCAGCCGATAAAGTGGAGTCCTTCTTCGGCGAGAGCCGGGGCTAAATCTTTAGTGAAAACTGCGCTTTGGCGGTCAACTAGATCTTGAACGCGCGTGCGTAACAGTCCAATAGTTCGAAAAGGGTCAAGACCACCGGCTGACGAGGTGCTGATCCCGAGATCGGCCTGGGCTTGGAGGGCGGCGACGCGAACTTGAAAGTATTCATCAAGATTGGAGGAGAAAATCGCTACGAACTTAGCTCTCTCTAGCAATGGACGGTTGCGATCTTCCGCTAGAGCCAATACTCGGGCGTTGAAATCAAGCCACGACAATTCTCGATCTAAGAAGCGTTCCGAGCCGGTCATTTCGTAATAATACCTTGTTCAGTCATTAGCTCGTCTGGGGGCTACCGTCGTAGTAGTTATGGCCACCGACCCTCGGTTTTTGCCGCGATCCTCGTTTGTTCGATTGATGCAAACCCACGCGATCAGCGTCCCGGGCGATGCCTCAGTCGCGGCCTCATTGGCGGGGTCATTCTTTTTAGCTCAACCTACCAGCGCGGCTCGCAGCGACATATTGCTTTATCTATTACTGACCATGGCGCCGTTTGCGATTTTGTCGCCCGTTATGGGACCAATTCTTGATAGCTTTCGCGGTGGTCGGCGAATAATGGTGATCATCTCGTGCTTAGGTCGAGCAGTTTTATGTTTAGCAATGGTGCAGTTTATTATTCAACCTTCTCCCGAAGGGTTACTTGTCTATCCGCTGGCTTTTGGGGTTTTAGTTTTACAGAAAACCTATTCAATCGCTAAAGCAGCTTTAGTCCCAGCGATTGTGACTGATTCTTCACAGTTGGTAAGGGCTAATTCGCGCTTAGCCATTGTTAGCCTTGTCGCCAGTATGGTGGGTGGCTCCCCGGCGTTTTTACTGCAAGTTATTTTTGACGCTCGTTTTTCTTTGGCCTTTGCCGTAATGATGTTCACCGTTGCTACATTTTTGGCTTTTCGCATTCCTCGCACTCAGGTTGTGCAAAATGCCACCGAAGAAAAACTTGAGTCAGAAGAAACTCATCAGCCCAGCGTATTGTTGGCGGGCAGCGCCATGGCAGTCATTAGGGTTGCGGTTGGCGTAATTGTTTTTCTTTCTGCGTTTACTTTCAAAGACGACAAAATCGGACTGGCGTTTGTTCTCGGTGCGTACGCGATTGGTGGTTTTATCGGCAACGCAGTGGCTCCAGTGGCACGAAAACGGGTGCGGGAGGAAGTTATTTTGACTACCTGCTTGCTTAGCGCGGGTGCACTTTCACTATTGGGGGCAATATCTGGTGGAGATATAGCCGGCGCCGCACTAGCAAGTTTGGCCGTGGCGACTGCTTCATCCGCCGGAAGAGTTGGCTTCGATTCGTTGCTGCAACGCGATGGCCCCGATGCGGCACGCGGTCGCGCTTTTGCTCGTTTTGAAACTCGATTTCAGCTGGCGTGGGTTGCCGGTGCCCTTTTTGGACTTATTCCCTTTAGTGAAGACTTCGGTCTTTTTTCCCTCGGTTTTTTGCTGGTCTTGGCCGGGTTGTCTTATTTTACCGCTCTGCGTAGCGCTCGCACCGCCCCTTCAAGGTCTAAGTTGCGGCCTCAAGTCGTCGATCAAGTTTGGGACTTGACTAAAGGTCGAGTGCGCTCTCGTTACCAATCTTCGCGTGCGGCCAAGCGTAAGTCAGACGATCAGCGAAATGGTCTATGACCAACCTTTAGTGGCACCGCGCACCATCCCGAACGGTCCCGCGGGCCAGCGAAAACAGTCAACCATTATTTGGTCAACTTGATCTTTATTAGCGACACCATCAGCAACGACTTGGTTGGCTTCGGCAATCATGGCGAAATAAATCCGGTTGGCTACGAACCCCCACACTTCAGGAAAGTCGTTAACGACGACGGGATTTTTCCCACACGCTTGGGCTACTTCACTAACGGTGGCTATCGTGGACTCCGAAGTTGCGGGCGTACGAATGATCTCTGCGAGGGCCATCACTGGAGCGGGAGAAGCCCAGTGCCAACCGACTACTAGTTCGGGACGAGAGGTTGCCGCTGCGATTTTGTTAATCGATAAGCCCGATGTATTGGAAGCCAAAATTGTTGCTCGGGGTGCTCTCTGATCAAGATCGCGAAAAATATTGATCTTAAGATCAATATTTTCAGGAACTGCTTCGATTACTAAATCGCTTGCTGCTACTAAGTCGAGGTCGGTAGTGAATTGAAGTCGAGACAGAGCGGAGGCCGCTCCTTCGGAGGTTAATTTTTCCCGCTCCACCGCTCGGTCTAACCCGTAGCGCCCAGTAGTTACATGTTCGCGTCCTTGAGTCAACGCTTGTTTGTCGATGTCGCAGCAGACAGTCTTGTAGCCAGCTACGGCCAAGACTTGAGCGATACCGCTACCCATGACCCCCGCTCCGACCACACCAGTAGTTAAATCTCGCGAAAGTAAAGTCATGGCCCCTCGGGTTCGTCTAAGGGTGAATGGCCGATATCAGATTCGTTGAGTTCGATGCGAGCTAACCATAATCCCGGAGCAACTAGTTCGTTCGCCGTTGGTTCCATGGCGGCATTTTCCCAAAGTCGGTGCAGACTCTCGATTCCACCCCGCTCAATCACGCCTCGACAAAATTCACTTCCGCGTTCGAAATCTTCTCGCCCGGCGCCCATTCCGAGTAGCCCTTCGATGAACCGCTCGGCTTCACCGCGTTCAATCCGGTGTCGAGCCATGGCTTCATGTATGCGATCAAACGAAACAATAAGTGGGCGCCCAGTGCGTTCAAGGATGGTGTCGGCGTAACCCTCTAATACGGCATGGAAAACTCGAGCTTCATCCAGCAAGAGCCGCTGGCGGTCGTTACGGAGCGCTCCTAGTAATTCTTCGGGGTGATCGGCCAGCGCCTGAATAGAACTGGGGTCAGAGGGGTTGAGGTCGGCGAAAATTCCGCCTTCGAGTCCGGAACCTAAATCTGAACCATCGAACTCGTAGGCCGACACGTAATCGGTAGCCAAAGCTACCAATCGTCGTCGAACCCAAGCGATAGAACGCACCGAGGCGTGGACTAGTTCGTGGATCGCCATGTAGAAATAAATGTCGGAGCGTTCTAGCGACCATGCTTCTTCGAATTCATTAATGTTGCTGACCACAAAAACTAAAGTCGGAGAGTCTTCGGTGGGTAACGGAAGGTCGTAGATACCTAAAGAGTGTCGAGCGAGGTGTCCAATCATTGATCCGGCCTGTACGCCCAGCAGTAGTGGTGCCAGCATGGGAACGATGGTCGAAAAAGACTCCGCGGGCATTCCGGGGATCTCCGGAAGTCCTAACTCTTCCGCGGTGTTTTCGCCGATAAGCCCTTCGAGTGCTTCGGGGGTAAGGGCTTTACCTACCGAACCCGCAAGGGCCACGATAACGGGCCGCAGCGAATCGATTTGCGCGGTGGCCCAATCGGCTCGGGTTAGTACTTTCAGCGGAGTGGTAAGTGAAGCCGCGATTCCGGTTTCGTTGGCGACCAAAGTTTTAGCGGCTAAAACTAAGTCAGATAGTTGTTCTTGGTCGTCACTCGCTATTTCTTTTTCGGGCACTTCTCCGTTGGCTATGGCCACCGCCAGTTGTTTGGCGATCTCCCAGTTGACCGGTCCGGGCGATTGCATGATGCGAAACATCTCGCTGAGGTCGAGTTGGGAAAAATCGAACCCGGCACCAAAAGGATCCTCGGGAAAAGGTGCGGGGTCACTCATTTTTTAAACGGTAGTTAGGTATTCGGCGCTCCAGGCGTCCCAGTCGGAATTGAAATAGCGCACCCGAGTTTTTTTGTATTCTTTGATTGACCACAGCAAGGTGTATTCGTCGATACCGCTTTCGGCCCGAATGGCATCGATGGTTTCCTCGCATTCATGAGCATTCATTCCGTGAACCATGGTAAAGAGCGAGTAAGGCCAATCGTCATAAGTCGGTCGGCGATAGCAGTGGCTAACCCGAGCGAATCCAGCCATGCGGGGACCAAGTTCTTCGAGTCGATCTTCAGGTACAACCCATACCCCCATAGCGTTGGCTTTGTAGCCCGCGCTGCGGTGGTTCATTACTGCGGCAAATCGGCGCATCAGTTTTCGCTCTTTGAGCGAAGCCAAGGTACTGAGCACTTCATCTTCTGAGCAACCGATAATTTCGCCGTAAGCGGCAAAGGGGAATTCGGTCAGTGGGAGATCTTCTTGTGCGGTGCGAATAACGGAGATGTCTAGATCGCTAAGGGTGGGGATTTCCATTTCTGGTGTTCGCTCGGGGCTTTCGTGAGCCAATACGGCAGTGCGGGCATCGGCCGCCGTAGCGCCAGTCATGTCAAGTTTTACTCCAATTTTGTAGAGCTTGAGTGTGGGAAGCAAGCGGGTAACTAGCGCGCCACTATTTTTATGCAACACATCAACATGTTCTTGAAGAACATCGCCCGGCGGAACGGCAATGGTGTACCAAAGGTTGTAGTCGTGATTGCGCTTGTAGTTGTGGGATACCCCCGGGTGTTCGCTAATCACCGCCGCCGCTTCATCGACTCGATCCGGATCAATCTTGGCCGCGATTAAAGCTGATCCGTAGCCGAGCGCGCGAGTATCAAAAATCGCCGACAGTTGTCGCAATACTCCGGCGGCTTTTACTTTGGCCACGCGTTCACGTACCTCGGGTTCAGTAATTCCGATCCGTTCGCCCAGAGCGGCGAAGGGTCGCGGCTCAACCGGGAAGTCCCATTGAAGAGCATTGAGGAGTTCTCGGTCGAGTTCGTTGAGGTCGCCAGTTTTATCCATACCGGTCATCGTTACACGCTCACCGCTCATCGGCTAATCAGCCTCGGAGCCCAGATTGAACCAACGAGGCCGGCTGCTCGCCCAGAGAAACCGGCAATTTTTGGGTCATCCCGGCTCGGGTTAGACCCACGAGCACCGGATCACCCGCGCGCCGCTGAGCAATGGCGGCCAATAGGTCAGCACTCGATCGCACCCGGTCGTTGCCCAAGGAGATAATGCGATCGCCAACTTGTATCCCCGATTGGTCGCTAGGGGCGTCGGCCACCACGGCCACCACGATCGCCCCCTTGCGGCCAATGTCGTTGCGCACCTGAACTCCGATCCACCCGTGACGGGGTCGTCCGGACGCATCAATCTGCGCCACAATTACTCGCACATCGTCGATGGGGATGGCGTTTCCAGGCGCCGAATTGGTTAGAAACCCGATGACTACACCTGAGGAATCAAGTAACGGCCCTGAACTTAGCAAGTCGGTGTAAAGCATCCCGGGCAAAATGGATCCGTCATTAGCGACGGCCAAGGCGTTGCGTTCTTGGATTTGTCCATAACTGAGTGCAGCGATTCGATCGGACCCGATACTCATCGCGGTTACTCGATCACCAATATTCATTTCGGAAGCCGAACCAAGTTGGACTGGGGGGAAATCAAACTCAGGGGTATTAAGTACCGCAAGGTCGGCCATCGGGTCCACACCCAACACGCTCGCTATTACTTGTAAATCGACCGAAGAAGTTTGTTGGGAACAATTAATTTCTTTTGCTCCGGCAACCAAACTCGCGTTAGTAATAATCTTATGATTACCTAAAGAAATTCCGGCCCCTACGACAACACCACTCTCATTAGTAACTTCTACTGCAACCACCCCGTAATCGCGGTCAAGGTCGTTGGCCGCGGCGGGTGACGAAAATTGTGCGAGAGTGGAAGTAACGACTTTTTGACTTGCGTTCGGCCCGTTTAGGGCCAACAAGGTCAGAGTGATGAGTAGCGTGCCCGCCGCCGTGGCCCCAAGGGTCGCCCATTTGGCGCTTGATCGGGCCGAACCAGAACTCTTCGGTGAACCGGGGAGTTCGCTCGGATGGGTCCAGCCGTGCTCAAACCCACTTTGGCCGTACTCGTTGGGGTTCGTCTCAAAATCATAAGGTTCTTGGGGGTTTTCCGGCATAATTCAAGTCTATGAAGCCACCGAAGCAATTAGACCGCGGGCTCAAGTTTGCCCTCAGGCGCCGACCACTAATATCTACCCAATGCTTGAAGTTCCGATTCGATCCGACTGGGTTGTAGTAACCCCCGATCCGCTGTCCGTAGCGCTTGCTATGGAGTGGGCTACTACGCCTGCTTGCGGGGCGGTAGTTACTTTTTCGGGAGTGGTTCGGGATCACTCTGAAGACCGTTTTGGTGTAGACGCCATCACCTACGAGGCCTACGAAGAAGTCGCGACCGAACGACTCGCGGCAGTGGTGGGTGAGGCTCGCGAGCGTTACGAGGGTATCGAGCGGATAGCCGCTTGGCATCGAACGGGCCGGTTGGAACTGTCGGAGTTGTCGGTCTTGGTTGTGGTTTCTTCGGCCCATCGTGATGTCGCCTTCACTGCGGGTAGATTTGTTATCGACACGCTAAAAGTGAGCGTTCCGATTTGGAAGCGTGAACACTGGGAATCGGGTGACGACTGGGCCGAGAGTGCCTTGCCGCTTCGTTCTAACACTCACCCGGGGATTAACTAATGGCTCGTGACTTAGCTATCGACCTCGGAACGGCCAATACTCTGGTTTACGCTCGTGGGCAGGGGATAATCCTTAACGAGCCCACCGTTATCGCGCTTAACAACCGGACCCAAGAAGTTTTGGCTATGGGGGAAGACGCGTGGCAGATGATTGGCCGCACCCCCGGACACGTAGTGGCGGTAAGGCCACTACGAGGGGGAGCGATCACCGACTTTGAGGTGACCCAGCGGTTGATTCGACTTATTTTCGCCCGTGCGGGAGTTACTCGATTACAGCGCTCTCGGGTGCTGGTGTGTGTTCCTTCAGCGATTACTCACGTTGAACAGCGTGCAGTGCTGGAGGCGAGCCGACGGGCGGGGGCGGCCCAGACTTATCTCATCGAACAGCCCATGGCGGCCGCTATTGGCGCATCGCTGCCGATTCACGAGCCGCTGGGAAATATGGTGGTCGACATTGGTGGTGGCACCAGCGAAATGGCCGTGCTTTCACTCGGCGGAGTAGTGACTCTGCAAGCAGTCCGAGTGGGGGGGTTCGATCTTGACAGCGCCATCCAAGCTCACTTGCGCCAAGCCCACGGGATCGCCGTTGGTGAACGCACCGCGGAAGAGATCAAGTTGGCCATCGGTTCGGCGTTCCCGACTGATAATGAATTTAAAGTCGAGGTAAAAGGGCGTGACCTTATGGGCGGTTTACCGCGCGAGGTTGTGCTTGATCCCGAAGAAATTAGGGAGGCCATTGAAGCGCCAATCACAGTAATTATTGACGCCATCAAACAAGCACTCACCGAAACTCCGCCCGATCTTGCCCAAGATCTTCTTGAGTTAGGTATCCATTTGGTCGGCGGAACCTCAATGCTGCGCGGACTACCCGAGCGTATTGAATACGAAACTGGAGTGCCGGTTCGTTTAGCTGACCTTCCGCTTGAAACTGTGGTACTAGGCGCGGGTCGATGCTTGGAGTCTTTCGATCGCTTGCGGGAGATGTTTATGGATCGCCCCGGCGGTTCGAGCGATCGCCGAACTACTCGGTAGGTATTGTCTTATTCTTTGGTTGTTTGCAGCAAAATTTCCGCTGCTCGCCGCACTTGGGGGTCACGGTCTTGGGTGGCGGCTTCAATAGCGGCTTCAACTTCTGGGCCAGAAAATGGTGCGAGGGCAAGAACTGCTCGCCTTCGAATCGCAGGCTTATCGGTACACGCCACCAAAATGGCGGGTAGTCCGTTGGGGTCGCCCAACGCTCCTAGAGCCGCCGTTGCGGCCTCTCGGGCCAAAGCCTGGTCATGCTCAATGGTGACTTGTGCGAGGGAACTCACTGCGAGGGCGCATTGATCGCTGGTGGGATCACATTCCCCGAGTGCCCACGCCGCGGTTTCGATGACGGTTATTTCCTCGTCGGCGAGAAGATCGATAAGGGCAGCAATGACAACGGATTTAAGTGTTGTTACACCGACGATTTTGGGTCCCAACTCTCCGGCTCGGCGCCTTACCGCCGCATCGGCATCGCGAACGGCGAGCAGCCAAGTGGCCGTAAGTTCAGTGGCATCATGTTTAGTGACATCAAACGAACGCACCAGTGCCCCGAGAGCAGAACTACGCGCTCGTGCGTCCAAGTCGCCGACGACTGCCCCTTCGAGTTCCGAGCGAGTCTTTTCGTCGAGATTTCCCCCATGGCCCAACTCGGTGAACCGAGCGGCACGCGCGATGCTTAGATCCTCTTTAGCCATGGCATGGTTAGTACCAGATATGCGAAGCAAAAGAAAACCGCGTGGCTAATCTCGGTAGTGGAATTGATTCTGCTTCGGTTATTAGCGAAGAGTTGAGCTCAAAACTATTAGCGCGCAAGCATCTGAGGCTAATAATCGCGGGGGCAATCTCGGCGGTGGTGATAATGGCGATCCTTATCGCCCTGATTGTGGTGCGGGTCCCGTACGTCATTATCTCGCCGGGGTCAGCGACTCTTATTGATAAATCAATTATCCAAATACCCGATAACAAAACTTACCCTCACGCCGGAGGGGTGCTGTATTTAACGGTACATATTTCTGATGGCGACCCGAGCATTTTGCGATGGTTGTTAGCAAAAGTTGATGATGATGTTTCGATAGAGCCACGTGAAGAAGTTATCGGTTGTGCGACTTACTCTGAGTCGGCTCGGCTTAATGAAGCGTTAATGGATCGATCGCAAAACTCAGCTCGGGCGGCGGCGCTTACGCATTTGGGTTACACCGTTAGAGTTTCTAGCACTGCGGTTTATGTGACCAATGTGGGCTGTGACGATCCCGCTTTTGGCAAGCTGCAGCTTGGAGACGAAATTTTGTCTATTGACGGCGAGGCGTTAAGCAGTGCCGCAGAAAGCAAGTCTGCCGTTCAGACCCACGCTCCGGGTGAGATCGTTGAGTTGATAGTGCGCCGTGATGAGGATGAACTGCCGGTCTCGGTCAAGTTGGCCGGAAAAGAAGGGGTGGGGTATTTAGGGATATCTGCGGAAACAGTCAACGAATGGCAATTTCCGGTTGATATTCGTATCGATACTGACCGAGTTAGTGGTCCGTCGGCCGGCTTGGCTTTTTCGTTGGCGATCATTGACGAACTCTCGCCGGAAAACATTACCAATGGTCGACGAGTGGCAGTGACGGGCGCTATCCGTCCCGACGGGGTCGTTGAGTCGGTGGGGGGTGTGGCGCAAAAGGCTATCGCCGCTCGCGCTGCGGGAGCCAAGGTGATGCTGGTTCCAGAGGGTGAGGCGAAAATCGCTCGGCGCGCCGTTGGGAAAAATGGGTTAAAAGTTATTCCGGTCGACTCTTTAACCGAGGCCCTAGCGGCACTCAAGAAATAAAGTATAGATTGAGACAACGGGTCTATTGCGAGAGGTAATACCATTGACGGTAGTGGCTGATAGTGACAACGAATCTTTAGATCTCAGTTCGGGGTCAAGAGCACCCGAGCAAAATCGTCGTGCGGTGCGGAGAGATTTAGAGCGGGTGCGTCGTTTGGTCGATGCCGCCATTTCGGCTCTTGATGATTCGGATGCGAGTCCGGCTTCGCTCGTCCCCGCCGGTCCAAAGGCCGAATCGGCTTTGGCGATTGAGACTAAAAAAGCCAAGGAAACGAAGCCCGAGGAAGATCAATCGGCCTTGCCGTCCGCTTCGGCGGCGGCAATATTCGCTCAATTACGGGCCGAGGTCATGGAGAAGCCGATTAAAAAAGTGCCGGGGACTAAGGCCGAGCCGCCAAAACTGGATTCGGCGGTTAAGGCTTCGCACCCAGTTACGACTCCTCCCGCCCCGCCGGCGCAAAAACTAACCCCGCCGCCGAAGCCCGTTTCTCCCGCTCAATCTTTGCCTGTGGGAAGCGTCGCATCGATTCGTAGTCGTCGTGACGCAGTAGTAGCCGAAGTGACGCCCGATCTACTTAAACGCGCGCGCCGGATGCTGCGTGACCAAGAGAATCTTCTCCTCGATGCGGTCCGGCGCTCCCGAGGCCGCTACGAGTCGTCTCGCTTGCTCCCTGATCGTGCTCACGAAGGGGTTGCGTGGTCAAACTTGCTGACGCCGATGTTTAATACCGTTTATCTTGAGGGTCGAATGGCGATAGGTAAAAAAAATAGGATTACTGAAATGCCGGAGAGATTACTAGTTGAATTTAGTGAATCTTTTTCTGCACCGTTGCGAGAACGACTAGTTGGCACAATTAGATCTACGGTTAGTGAAGGACCTTACGAATCGAACGCTGAACTCACGCGCGTCATGGGAGCGGCTCTAGGAGCAAGATTTCGTGAATGGCGAGGTAGTGATCTCGAAGACCATACGGCTTACGTATTGGCTGCGGTGTACACGCGGGGTTGCTACGACGCCACCGGATCGGGAGTGTGTCTGAAATGGGTAGCCGATGAGACGGGTCGGTGCCCTGATGCCGACGACAATGCCTTAGAACCAACGATTAAAGGCCACGCGTTCCCTACGGGGCAGAAGTATCCTCCCGCTCATCCGGGTTGCCGGTGTTTCGTTATTCCTGATAGGGAATCAAAAAGCGCGCCCGAGGGCAAGTCGTTACCTGCCAACGCCTAGGCTTCGTAGCGTGCGAGTTTCGAGCGAGGAACGAAAACCAATGAGGTTCCGGCGGGGGCTAATAATCTTGGCCGCAGTAATAATCGTACTGCTTTTTAGCCTGCGCGGATTAGCCAGTTTTTACGTTAATTTCTTGTGGTTCGATTCAATTGCTCAGGCCAGCACTTGGCGAGGGCTATTAGAGGCCAAGGTCGTGCCCGCGCTGGTATTCACCATCGGCTTTTTCGTCATCATGTGGGTGAATTTGCTAGTGGCCGACCGCTTGGCGCCCCCGTTACAAAAAATGCGAGCCCCTACCTCTGAAGACGAATTAGTCAGTCGCTACCAAGAGATCACCGCTCGTTATCGTGGCCGCATCCGTGTGGGGGTGTCGCTGTTTTTCGCCCTCATCGCCGGCTTGGGCGTTTCCGCTCAGTGGAAGCAATGGATTTTATTTACTAATTCGGTTGATTTTGGCACTAAAGATCCAGAGTTTGGGCTTGATATTGGTTTTTATGTATTCAAGTTGCCTTTCATTAACTTTTTGATTGATTGGTTGTTCGCGGGCTTCATCATAGTTTTGTTAGTAACGGCAGTCGCCCACTACCTAAACGGTGGCATTCGTTTCCAGAATGCTACGCAACGCGTCAGCCCTCAAGTTAAAGCTCACCTTTCCGTCATTGTGGCGATGATGGCGTTAATAAGAAGCGTCGGCTACTTTTTCGATCGCTTTGAGCTCAGTTTCTCTAGTCGGGGTGTAGTTGATGGAGCGACTTATACCGATGTAAAGGCGCAGTTGCCGGCGCTCAATTTTCTAATTTTCGTTTCAATAATTGCCGCGATTCTTTTGGTGTGGAATATCTGGCGTCGAGGCTGGGTGCTACCAATAATCGCAGTTGGATTATGGGCATTTATCGCCATCGTGTTGGGGACTATTTACCCAACCGCAATCCAGAAATTCGTGGTTGAGCCCAACGAATTTTCCCAAGAAAGGCCTTATATACGAAGGAATATAGAAGCCACTCGCGACGCGTTTAAATTGTCAACGATCAATTCTCAAGATTTTAATTTCACTCAAGATTTGTCACCGGCAGTAGTGGAAGCGAATTTACCCACTATCAATAATGCTCGACTCTGGGATCCAGGAGTCATTCGCTCTACTTACCAGACTCTGCAAGCGTTGCAGACTTATTACCAAATCAACGATGTTGATGTTGATCGCTACGATATAAACGGCCAAATAACTCAGTTGATGATAGCGGCGCGCGAATTAAATAGCGCGGGCTTGCCGAGTTCATCGTGGGTTAATGACCACTTGGTTTATACCCACGGGTACGGCGGTACTGCTTCTCCCAGCAATGCGGCCGAGTCTGATGGATCGCCTAAATTTGTATTAAGTGATGTCCCCGCTCAAGGCAAGGACCTTCTTCTTTCTAAAAAAGGTGCTCAGATCTACTTCGGAGAAAACCTTGACGGGTTCGTAATCACTGGTGCGAAAAATAATGAGTTCAATTACGCCCGCAAAGGAGGGGCAGATGCCCCAACTCGCTATAGCGGGAGTGATGGAATACCGCTCTCTAACTTTGTTCGCCGGGCTGCGTTTGCATTAACACTTACTGATTTCAATATTATGATTTCTGGGCAGCTTGACAATACTTCGAAAATCCATGTGCGACGCGACATCAAAGACCGAGTTAAAGAACTGGCCCCTTTTCTTGATTTTGATTCTGATCCGTACCCTGTTATTTCTAATGGCCGCACGACCTGGATCATTGACGGTTATACAACTTCTGATCAGTACCCCAATAGTCAAAGTTACTCTGGCTCTGGCGGATTAAGTGGCAGTTACAACTATGTCCGTAACTCAGTAAAGGCTACGATTGATGCTTACACTGGGAAAGTCAAGTTTTTTGTCATTGACGCCAAAGATCCGATAATACAGTCTTACCAAAAGGCTTTCCCCAAACTTTTTACGGCGTTTGATGAAATGCCAACTGGTCTAAAAGACCATCTCCGCTATCCCGAAGAAATTTTCAAACTCCAGTCAGACGTTTTTTCTAAGTATCACGTAAACGAATCTCGGCGTTTTTATACTGGCAACGAGCGCTGGTTATTGTCGCCCGACCCAAACTCAATATTCGGTATCGTTCCAACGAGTTCGCGTTCTTCTAGCTCAGGGCGCTCACCCGAAATATCAGCTAACACTAAACGTCAAGATCCTTATTATCTTTATATCCGTTTACCCGGTGATGCTCGAGAGAGTTTTTTGATTTTGCAGCCGTTTGTTCCGGTATCGCGTGACAATCAACAAACTCGATTAGTCTCGTTTATGACGGCTAAATCTGACACAAGTGATTATGGTCGGTTAGAGGCATTCGTCATGCCCCAAGGCGAGCAGATTTTAGGCCCAGTACAGGTAGCAGCAAATATAAATAAAGATACTGAAATCTCGCGCGAAATAACACTGCTTGACCAAAAAGGATCTCAAGTTATTAGTGGAAACGTTCAGCTAATTCCGGTGGGCTCATCAATCGTTTACGTGCAGCCTATATTCACGATTGCATCTCAAGGGCCTAACCCGTTCCCGCAGTTTCAATTTGTAGCGGTATTAGTACAAGGCAAAGCTCCGGTGAAGGCTGAAACCGTGAACGACGCATTAGTAAAACTTTTTGGAACTTTCGGGACTCCCGAAGTACCAACCACTCCGAGCACGCCAACCACTCCGAGCACGCCAACTGACGCTACGGTCTCGGGCTTACTCGCCCAAGCCACGGAAAAATTTAATGCGGCTAACGAGGCTTTACGAGCGGGCGATCTCGGTACTTACCAGCAGTTGGTGAGTGAAGCTCGCGATCTGATCGCGCAAGCCCAAGTACTGATTGAGCAAACTTCGACGGTGGCCTCTCGGCGTTAACCCATTACGGATCGTACGGTCCGAGTTGGAAATGCCCTCTAGAATTGTTACTATCTGCGTAGGGGAAATACCTACCCACCCTTACTGGGCCTAGAGGACGAAAGGAGAGCCGCATGGCGTCGGGAATCGACCTTGGTGGCTACAACCTCGGATGGCACGACACTACTGATAACTATGTTTATGCGCCCAAAAAAGGCCTTAACGAAGCCACGGTGCGCGACATTTCGGGACAAAAAGAAGAACCCGAGTGGATGACTCAATTTCGTCTTGACGCCTTGGCTCGTTTTGAGCGCAAGCCGATGCTCGACTGGTTTGCGGTCAACATGCCTGACATTGATTTTGACGATATCTATTACTACCTAAAACCCAACGACGGACAAGTATCTGATTGGGACATGTTACCCGAAGATCAAAAAGCCACTTACGAAAAACTCGGAATCCGTGAAGCCGAAGGCAAATTTTTGGCCGGTGTAACTGCTCAGTACGAATCAGAAGTTGTTTACCATAAAAACCGAGAAGATCTTGAGCAATTAGGCGTTTTATTTATGAGCATGGATCAGGCACTTAAAGAGCGTCCTGATTTAGTGCGGGAAAACTTTGGCACGGTTATCCCTCCCGGCGATAATAAATTCGCCGCACTTAATTCTGCAGTTTGGAGTGGGGGGTCATTTATCTATGTTCCTCCGGGCGTACATGTAGATATGCCGCTGCAGGCATATTTCCGCATCAACGCAGAAAATGCGGGGCAATTCGAACGCACGCTGATCATTGCCGACGAAGGCTCATCAGTGCATTACGTCGAAGGATGCTCGGCGCCAGTTTATTCGACCGACTCTTTGCATTCAGCGGTAGTAGAGCTAATCGCCAAGCCAGGGGCGCGCATTCGTTACACCACTATTCAGAACTGGTCACCCAATGTTTATAACCTTGTAACCAAGCGAGGACGGGCAGAAACTGAGTCAACGGTGGAGTGGATTGACGGCAACTTGGGGTCAAAATTGACTATGAAGTACCCAGCAGTAGTAATGACGGGCCCGAAAGCTCACGGGGAAGTACTTTCGGTGGCCTACGCGGGGGCGGGACAACATCAAGATGCAGGCGCCAAAATGACTCACGCAGCACCAGAAACAACTTCCGTTATCGATTCTAAGTCGATTTCTAAAGATGGTGGCCGGACTACTTACCGAGGTTTAGTACGAGTAGAGGAAGGCGCTCATTCGGTTAAGAGCCATGTTCGCTGTGACGCACTTATCCTTGATGACGAAAGCCGATCGGATACTTATCCTTACATGGAGATCATGGAAAAAGACGCGCGCATCGGTCACGAAGCAACAGTCTCTAAGGTGGGCGACGACCAACTTTTTTATCTAATGGCGAGAGGGCTTGATGAAAAGCAAGCCACCGCGATGATCGTTAACGGATTCATTGAGCCAGTTACTAAAACTTTGCCGATGGAGTACGCCGTTGAGTTGACTCGATTAATCGAAATAAACATGGAAGGGTCGGTCGGCTGATCCAGCTGTCCCACCCTGTTAGCCGATGACGAATCCGTTTTCTCCTGCCGCCGCTCGGGCTATTTCTGGCCCCAGTTGGCTAGTTAAGCGCCGGGTAGACGCGGCGGAAAAGTTAGCCACAACCGCATGGCCATCAGCGAAAGAAGAAATTTGGCGCTACAGCCAAGTCGACGACTTTGATCCGGAGCGCTATCACCCTGACCCTAGGCCCACCAAGCCGGAAACTGCTCCTGGGGGTGGGCCTTTTGCGGCTGAAGTCGGTGCCCGAGCGGGGCTGGTTGTAATCCACAACGGTCACGTTGTGCATCGTGAACTTGACGGCGCTTTGGCCGCTCAAGGTGTATGGCTGGGCGATATTGCTGACGCCGAAGAGGCAACGCGTAAGCGTTTGGGAACGGTTACTGGTTCCTCGTCCGATGCGTTCACTTTGCTTCACGACGGTTTTATGACTGGGGGGGCGTGCTTGCATGTCCCCGAGGGGGTTGTTATCAATCAGCCGATCGTAGTGGTGCACTGGTCGGAGAGTGATGGGGCCGCGATTTTCCCCCACACGCTTTTGATCGCTGAACCGGGTTCTGAAGTTACTTTGGTCGAAAGGGCGGCTTCGGCAACGGCAGCAAAAGGAATGTTGGTTGATGCCGTAGTGGAGCTATTGGTCGACGATCAAGCTCATGTTCGTTACGTGGGAGTACAAGAATACGGCCCCCAGACTTGGCAGATTGCGTTACAACGAGCCCATTTAGGTCGCGAAGCGACCTTGCGCTCATCGGTGGTGGCCTTAGGGGGCGAGTACGCCCGTTTGCGAAGTGAATCAATTTTATTAGGTGAAGGAGCCGAAAGTGATTTGCTCGCGGTCTACTTTGGCGCTGGTGACCAGATGCTCGATTTTCGCACTCTTCAAGAACATCGTGCTCCCCGCACGCGTAGTGACTTGTTGTTTAAAGGTGCAGTTGAAGATAACGCCCGTTCGGTGTACTCGGGATTAGTGCATCTTCTCCCCGATGCCGATAAGGCTGAGGCTTACCAAACTAATCGTAATCTCGTACTTACCGAGGGGGCGAGTGCAGAATCTATTCCCAATTTGATTATTGAAGCCAACGATGTGCGGTGTTCCCACGCCAGTACGGTCGGGCCCATTGATGAAGATCAACTTTATTATCTTGAAACGAGAGGTATTCCCCCCAAAGATGCTGAGCGACTGATTATCCTCGGTTTCTTTGACGATGTTTTTGATCGGCTACCGGTACCAGATCTGGTGGGATCGTTACGAAGATCGGTGATTGACAAACTCGAACGGTGTACCGCGTGACTGAAGAAACGGTTCGAGTTTGTGGAGTAAATGACATCGCCGACGGTACTGCGAAGAGTTTTGTGGTGGCCGGTCGTCAAGTGGCTGTAGTGCGATTAGGCGACACGTATTACGCCATCGGCGACCGTTGTTCTCACGCTAATTTTT
>SXGQ01095811.1_pt1 | contig 18154 bp, 33 predicted proteins | sample 3178371 | NCBI WGS metagenome assembly SXGQ01 (sample SAMN11356859, study PRJNA531348) | freshwater metagenome | isolation source: freshwater sample F1-20 | place: China: Fuxian Lake, Yuxi | collected 2017-12-25 | reverse complement strand
GTAGGAGTTTCGAGATCATCATCGAGATCGACATCTACATGTGAAAAGTCAGACATTGCACGCACCTATCAGGAAATTTGGGAGACTTGGTTGATGGAATATGGGATTGGATTCTGTGCCGCATGTGGATGTTCTGCACCGGCATAGACCTTCAACTTGGTGACCTGTGAACGACCAAGAGAATTCTTAGGAAGCATTCCACGAATTGCCTTCTCGACCGCACGGGTCGGATGAGTTGCCATCATGTCTGCATATGTAGTTGCAGTCAGACCACCTGGATAACCGGAGTGACGGAAGGCAATCTTGGTCGCATTCTTGGAACCGGTAAGCGCGACCTCACCGGCATTAATAACGATGACAAAGTCACCAGTATCCAAATGGGGGGCAAATGTTGGCTTATGTTTGCCACGCAAAAGCGCAGCGGCATGGGTAGCAAGACGACCCAATACAACATCCTTGGCATCAATGATGTGCCAAGCGCGGGTTATCTCTGACGCCTTTGGGCTCGCAGTGCGCACGCCAACCTCACTTAATTTCTCGGTGTTTTCGGTGGTTCTCGGTCTTCTTTGTACTTTGCTCTAGACCGCCTAGCTAGCGGCTAGAGGCAAGAGATAGCAAGAGGTAGAGGGTACCGGCCAGGGGCGGAGATGGTCAAAATCGCCAGTTCTTGCTCGGCTAGCTCCCCCGGATAACCCGTGAGGTCACTCTCCTGGCTCGCTCGCCATACTCAGTGGCCTCGGGGTACTCCACCCCCATCAAGGTAAGACCTTGCGCTGGAGCGATCTGGCTATGTCGCTGCTTTGACTCCAAGATCGCACGGGGCTGGGTGGAGGGCCACCGACCATCGCCGACCATCATCATCGCCCCTACTAATGAGCGGACCATGTTGTGACAGAAAGCATCGGCAGAAATCTTCGCGGTAAGCAATCCATCGCTATTTCGACTCCATGAAAAATCTTCCAAGGAACGAATTGTTGTCGTACCTTCACGCGGCCTGCAGTAAGCAGCGAAGTCATGTTCACCCAATAGATCTGCGCTTGCGTGATTCATCAAGGTCTCATCCAGGCGTCGGTGATACGAGGTCGTTGAAACTCGTTCTAATGGATTAAGAGTGCGAGCATTGTCGAGGAGTTGATATCGGTAGTGGCGCCGAAGTGCGCTATACCGAGCATGAAAATCATTGGGCACATCACTAATGGCAGTGAATCTAATTTCTGAAGTGAGTAGACGATTAACGATGTATAGAAGAGATTCCACATTCCAATTCTTCCGAAGTTGCTGCGGGAGATCGAAGTGAAAAACTTGACCTAAGGCGTGTACTCCAGCGTCGGTACGTCCGGCGACTGTCGTCGACACTTCAGAATTAAGCACACGTGAAAGTACATCTTCGATAACCCCTTGAACGCTTCTTCGATCAGGTTGTATCGACCATCCAGAAAAAGAGGTTCCGTCATACTGGCAATCCACCCGAATACGCGAGAACCCGTCCGCGCTTTCGAGGACGGGTTCAGACACGTTGGATACTTATAAGAACGCGAGATTACTTCGGACTCTTCTTTACAGGTGCCTTCTTGGCAGCGGCTTTCTTTGCAGGAGCCTTTTTCGCTGCCTTCTTCGCAGGAGCCTTTTTCGCTGCCTTCTTCGCAACGGGAGCCTCTACATCAGATTCCTCAACGCTCTCCTCTGATGATGTGGCCTTCTTTCCGCTCTTCTTGACAGCGCTCACTGGGCCTGCGGCGCGACTAGCAATTCGATCTGCGATCTTGCCGCGAGCGGCGATTCGATCCGCAACACGAGTGGCAGCAGCCTTCTTTGAGCTTTCAGCCTTTGCAGCGCGCTTTGTGATTGCGTCTGCCTGTGAGAGCACCTTCTTCTTTGCAGGTGTTCCTTCAGCAAGAATCTCGATGATGGCCATATCAGCGGCATCACCTTTGCGGATACCAATCTTGGTAATGCGGGTGTAGCCACCATTTCGTTCTGCAAAACGAGGACCAATCTCAGTGAAGAGGCTATGAACTGCGCCCTTCTCAGTGATGACTTTCATGACGCGACGACGAGCGGGAAGATCCCCCTTCTTGCCGGCAGTGATCAACTTCTCGACATAGGGGCGAAGACGCTTGGCGCGTACGAGGGTCGTCTCGACCTTGCCATGCTTGATCAATTGAGTAGCAAGAGTTCCCAAAAGTAGGCGCTCGTGCGCTGGGCCACTTCCTAGACGTGGGCCCTTACTTGGCTTTGGCATCTATCTACTCTCTTTCTCTCTCTTCTTCACGTGCGGCGCTCTCAACTACTGGTTCAGCCGCATAGAACTCATCGTCACCAAAGTCATCACCATTATCGTGATAGCCAGGTGAGAGAGTTGGGTCGAATCCAATCGGGCTGTCCTTGAGTTGAAGTCCCATGGAGACAAGTTTTGCCTTTACCTCATCAATGGACTTCGAACCAAAGTTGCGGATATCGAGGAGGTCTGCCTCGCTTCGTCCTACCAATTCACCAACTGTGTGAATGCCTTCGCGCTTCAAGCAGTTATATGAGCGAACGGTGAGATCGAGATCCTCAATTGGCAATGCAAGATCCGCCGCGAGCGCAGCATCTGTTAGAGAAGGCCCGATTTCGATTCCTTCAGCATCGACATTGAGCTCACGAGCAAGGCCAAAGAGCTCTACGAGAGTCTTACCAGCGGATGCAATTGCATCACGTGGACTCATTGAGCGCTTGGTCTCGACATCAAGGACTAAGCGATCAAAGTCAGTGCGCTGTTCGACACGAGTGGCTTCGACCTTGTACGTAACCTTGAGTACTGGTGAATAAATAGAGTCGATCGGAATTCGACCAATCTCTTGACCAGCCTGCTTATTTTGAATCGCGGTAACGTAACCACGACCACGCTCTACAGTTAATTCAATTTGGACATTTGCCTTCGAATTGAGAGTTGCGATGTGTAGCTCAGGGTTATGTACTTCTACGCCCGCTGGAGCAACTACATCAGCACCGGTGATGGTGCCCTCTCCACTTTTACGGATATAGAGCGCAACTGGCTCGTCATTATCCGATGAAAGGACGAGGTTCTTGAGGTTAAGGACGATCTCAGTGAGATCCTCTTTGACCCCTTCGAGAGTCGTGAACTCATGAAGAGCTCCTTCAACGCGCGCGCTGGTGACAGCGGCGCCAGGAATCGAGGAGAGCAAGGTTCGGCGAAGGGAGTTACCCAACGTATATCCAAAACCTGGCTCCAACGGTTCGATGATGAAACGGGAACGGTATTCACTTACTACTTCTTCGGTAAGGATGGGGCGCTGCGCGATTAGCACTAAAGATCCTCCGTAACTCGTGGAGATCCGCTATTTGATCTCCGCTTACTTGCTTCCCGTGCCGCCAGGTCTGACGGCGCGGGTCCTGCTGTACTGCTAACTACTGGGACTACTTGGAATAGAACTCAACGATGAGCTGCTCTTGTACTTGCGTATCAATCACAGATCGCTCAGGTAGTGAATGAACCAAGATTCGCATCTTGGAGCCAACAACTTCGATCCATGCTGGAACTGAACGCTCGCCAAGTTCTGCACTGGCAACGATGAATGGTGTGAGGTCATGTGATGATGGACGTAGATCAATCACTGATGAAGGAGATACACGATAAGAAGGAATGTTTACCTTCTGGCCATTGACGAGGAAGTGGCCGTGGCGCACTAACTGTCGTGCCATGTCGCGACTTTTTGCAAAGCCTGCACGGTAGACGATGTTGTCTAAGCGTGACTCAAGGATGCGAAGTAAGTTCTCACCAGTACGACCAGCAAGGCGATTGGCCTCTTGGTAGTAACCACGGAACTGCTTTTCGAGAACGCCGTAGATTCGTGCGCACTTCTGCTTTTCACGCATCTGAAGCGAGTACTCGCTCTCTTTTGTTCGTCCGCGACCATGCTCACCTGGTGGGTATGGTCGTGATTCGATTGGACACTTTGGACCATCGCACTTTGAGCCCTTAAGGAAGAGCTTTACTTTCTCGCGACGGCAACGCTTGCAATCTGCTCCGGTATAACGAGCCATAGTTCTTCTCCCCTTTCCTTAGACTCGACGACGCTTTGGTGGACGGCAACCATTATGTGGCGCTGGGGTTACATCAGAGATGGAACCAACTTCTAGGCCAGCAGCCTGTAGGGAACGAATCGCAGTCTCACGACCGGATCCAGGACCCTTTACGAAAACATCAACCTTGCGAACGCCATGCTCTTGAGCCCGGCGTGCGGCAGCCTCGGCAGCAAGTTGGGCTGCAAAAGGCGTGGATTTACGCGAGCCTTTATAGCCAACTTGTCCAGAGGACGACCAAGCAATTACGGCGCCAGTTGGATCAGTGATGGAGACGATGGTGTTGTTGAAGGTGCTCTTGATGTGAGCCTGTCCAACTGCAACATTCTTCTTCTCTTTCTTACGAATCTTTGCTGCGGGCTTCGCTTTTCCGGCAGCAGCAGCGGCTGGTTTGGTTGCCATTACTTAGTCACCTTCTTCTTACCTGCGATAGCAACGCGTGGACCCTTGCGAGTACGAGCGTTGGTGTGGGTACGTTGTCCACGCACGGGAAGTCCCTTGCGATGGCGAATTCCTTGGTAGCACTGAATCTCAACCTTGCGGCGAATATCAGATGCGATTTCACGACGTAGGTCGCCTTCGATTTTGAACTTGCTCTCGATGTACTCGCGGAGCTTGATGAGGTCACTCTCTTCGAGATCTTTAACACGAGTGTTCGGATTGATTCCGGTTGCGGTAAGCGTCTCAAGTGAACGAGTGCGCCCCACTCCGAATATATATGTGAGTGCAATCTCAACGCGCTTTTCGCGCGGAAGATCCACACCAACTAAACGTGCCATTGTTGGCCTTTCGATATTCCAGAGGTCCTCCGCAGTGAATTCCTCGGCCTCTGGACCAAGGGCCTGGATCGAAATCCAGTTTCACCACGAGTGTGTATTAAGTTTTGGCCCTGATTAACCCTGACGTTGCTTGTGACGGAGATTTTCACAGATCACCATTACGCGACCATTACGACGAATGACTTTGCACTTGTCGCAAATCTTCTTCACGCTTGGCTTGACCTTCATGGCTCTCCCGTTACTTGTACCGATAAACAATTCGACCTCGAGTGAGGTCATATGGACTCAACTCCACAATCACACGATCTTCAGGCAGGATGCGAATGTAGTTCTGTCGCATCTTTCCGCTGATGTGAGCGAGGACTTTATGTCCGTTCGTGAGTTCAACCCGAAACATTGCGTTTGGCAGAGCTTCAGCCACAGTGCCTTCGATTTCGATGGCACCATCTTTTTTAGACAAGCCCTACCCACTCCCATATATTCCGCGCGTACCCAAGACCGGCAAGTCTAAGCCAGCATGTGGGATTTAATGAAATCGGGTCTGCTAGAGCCTTACAAAACAGCGGGGATAACCCCAAATGGCGCAAGAGCTGCGATTCCGCAATCTAGGGCGGTCAAGACCGAAATCTCCCCCGATGGGAGTAGGGCGAAGGTGTGTTCAGTGTGGGCAGCGCGCGAACCATCGACTGTGGAGACAGTCCAGTCATCGCTCTCCACCCGAACTTTCTCCGAACCGCGCATGATCATGGGTTCCACAGCGAGGGCCATTCCTGCAACGAGCTTTGGACCGCGTCCTGCTGAACCGTAATTAAGCAGATGTGGTTCTTGATGCATTGCGGTACCAATTCCATGTCCCCCATACTCGCGAACAATTCCGTAAGCGCCACGAGAAGTAATCGCCTTTTCGATGGCATTACTTAAATCTGTGAGGCGACCACCAACTTTTGCTGCTGCGATACCGGCCCACATTGAATATTCGCAATCATCGATCATCTTTTGATCCTCTGGCGAAATTTCACCGACGGCGAGTGAGAGTGCGCTATCGCCATGCCAACCATTAACAATCGCACCACAATCAATCGAAATGATATCTCCCTCATGTAACACCAACTCACCCGGTATACCGTGCACCACTTGGCTATTTACTGATGTACAAATCGTTGCTGGAAAACCGTGATAACCGAGAAACGAAGGGGTTCCGCCATTCTTCGTGATGAAGTTATGTGCGATGAGATCGAGGTCTTTCGTCATCAAGCCAGGTCGAATTACTTCCCGCAACCGCTCGAGAGTCTGTCCAACAAGAATTCCTGCTTTACGCATCTTTTTAATTTCATCAAGAGTTTTGATTTCAATGGCCATAGTAATCCCTGAATTAGCGGGTAAGCGCAGCGATTGCTCGTTCAGTAACTTCTGCTACTGCACCGAGTCCATTGATGGATTGTAAGATTCCAGCATTGCGGTAGTAAGAGATGATGGGTGCTGTCTGCTCCACATAGACCTTGAGTCGATGTCGGATTACCTCTTCGCTATCGTCCGAGCGACCTCGTGCTAAAAGGCGCGTGACAATCTCATCTTCATCTGCCTGCATTTCAAGGACCACATCAAGTGGAGTCTTTATCTCTCGTAAAATCTCATCGAGAGCAGCTGCCTGACCGGTGGTCCGTGGGTAACCATCGAGTAAGAAGCCTGTTGCGACATCGCCTTGTAGAAGTCGATCCTTTACCATCGCCGTCGTTAGCGAATCTGGAACAAGGTCACCTTTATCCATGTATGCCTTGGCTTCTAATCCAAGTGGCGTACCTGCAGAGAGGTTGGCGCGAAAGATATCGCCAGTAGAGATATGGGGAATAGCAAAGTGTGCAGAGATGAACTGAGCTTGTGTTCCCTTACCTGCTCCCGGCGGACCGACGAGTACTAGCCGCATTAGCGCAAGAAGCCTTCGTATGACCTCTGTTGTAATTGGCTCTCGATTTGCTTTGCGGTATCAAGACCAACTCCCACAACGATCAGAATTGCGGTACCTCCGAATGGGAAATTCTGAGTCGCACCGAACAGCACAAGAGCGATGATCGGGACAATCGAAACCAAGCCTAGATAGAGCGAACCCGGAGCGGTTATCCGCGAGAGTACATACTGCAAGTACTCGGCAGTCGGACGTCCAGCGCGGATACCTGGGATAAAGCCACCGTACTTCTTCATATTGTCTGCAACTTCCTCAGGATTGAAGGTGATTGAGACATAGAAATAGGTGAAGAAGATAATCATCAAGAAGTATGACGCAATATAAATTGGATGATCGCCAGTTACGAAATTACTTTGAATCCAAACCACCCATGCAGCCTTGCTATTTGTGAGGTTTGCTACAAGCGATGGAATATAGAGCAACGATGAGGCGAAGATGACAGGAATAACGCCAGCCTGGTTAACCTTGATTGGAATATAGGTACTCGCACCACCGTAAGAGCGGCTACCCACTTGTCGCTTCGCATACTGCACAGGAATTCGACGTTGCGCCTGTTCTACGAAAACAACTGCAGCAACAATCAATAATCCAAGTGCCAACACCACGAGGAAGGTGAAGAACCCCTTGGAGAGACGAATACTCCACAACTGACCTGGGAATGTTGCGGCAATCGAGGTGAAGATGAGGATAGACATTCCATTTCCTACGCCGCGATCGGTGATTAATTCACCAAGCCACATAACAACTGATGTTCCCGCGGTCATGACTACAACCATGGTGATGATTCGCGACCAGGATGTGTCAGGGATGATTGCCTCGTTACATCCACTGAAAAGTCGTCCTGGGGTACGTGCAACAGCAACAAGGCCTGATGATTGCAAGATCGCAAGCCCAATGGTGAGGTAACGGGTGTACTGAGTCAGTTTTGCCGTTCCTGATTGTCCCTCTTTCTTCAACGCTTCAAAGCGAGGAATAACGACGGTTAAAAGCTGGACGATAATCGATGCGGTGATGTAAGGCATGATGCCAAGTGCGAAAACGCTCAGTTGAAGGAGCGCTCCTCCGCTAAAGAGGTTGATCAGACCAAAGAGTCCGCCGGACTCCACCGCAGCAAGGCACTTCTGTACATTCGCATAGGAAACTCCTGGGGTGGGAATCACTGAGCCAAAACGGAAGAGCGCCATGATCGAGAGGGTGAAGAAAATTTTGCGTCGAAGATCTGGCGTCTTAAACGCCTTTCCGAATGCTGCAAGCATCTCTACTCCTCTCGAAAGCTCTCTTAATTAGGATTAATTAGAGAGCGCTGATCTTTCCGCCGGCGGCAGCGATTTTATCTTGCGCGCTCGAAGAGAACGCATGAGCAGTCACCGTTAGCGCTACTGAAATCTCGCCATTCCCAAGAATCTTGATAGGCAAACCCTTACGAGCAGCACCAGCAGCGACAATCTCATTAACGCCAACTGAGCCACCCTTTGGAAAGAGCGCATTGAGCGTTGCTACGTTCACTGCTTGGTATTCAACCCGCTCAGGATTCTTAAATCCTCGGAGCTTGGGTAGTCGCATATGCAATGGCATTTGACCACCCTCGAAACCTGCGCGAACAGTATTTCGAGCATGAGTTCCCTTACCACCTCGACCTGAAGTTTTACCTTTCGAGGCTTCACCGCGACCCTTACGAGTCTTGGCCTTCTTAGCACCTGGTGCTGGGCGAAGATGATGCATCTTTAACGTCATTATTACTCGACCTCCTCAACGCGAATGAGATGGCGCACTGCATGCACCATGCCACGGATCTCGGGACGATCTTCTTTGACAACGACATCACCAATTCGCTTTAGCCCGAGCGAGCGGAGTGTTTCGCGTTGCTCTGGGCGTCCGCCAACTTTGGAACGAAGTTGAGTTACCTTGAGTCGACCCATTACGCACCTACCGATGTATGTGAATGCGCGCCAGCAGGTGTTGCATTCATCGCTCGACGCAGCGCAGCAGGTGCAACCTTCTCGAGTGGAAGGCCGCGGCGGGCGGCGATTGCGGATGGATGCTCAAGTTGCTTAAGCGCTGCAACTGTTGCGTGAACCATATTGATCGCATTGCTTGAGCCAAGAGACTTACTCAAGACATCGTGGATTCCAGCGCACTCGAGTACTGCACGGACTGGTCCACCTGCGATAACTCCAGTTCCTGGGCTTGCTGGGCGAAGTAGGACGACTCCGGCAGCAGCTTCACCTTGAACTGGGTGGGGAATCGTTGCTTGAATCATTGACACTTTGAAGAAGCTCTTTTTCGCCTCTTCGACAGCTTTTGCGATTGCGGCAGGAACTTCTTTAGCCTTGCCGTAACCGACGCCAACTGTTCCCTTGCCATCGCCAACAACTACAAGAGCGGTAAAGGAGAATCGACGTCCACCCTTTACTACTTTGGAGACGCGGTTGATGAAGACCACGCGCTCCATGTATTGGCTCTTGTCAGCGCCATCGCGGCCACCTTCCCGGCCACCACGATCACGGCCACCGCGTTCGCGAGCGCCCTTCTCGTTCCGATCACTTACTTTTTCAGCGGCCATTAGAAGTCCAATCCATTCTCGCGTGCACCCTCGGCGAGAGCGGCAACTCGACCATGAAACTTATTGCCAGAACGATCGAAGACCACGCTAGTGATTCCTGCGCTTTTGGCACGTTGGGCAACAAGTGCGCCAACTGCCCGAGCCTTACGGGTCTTATCTTCATTCTTGTTACGGATATCTGCTTCCATTGACGATGCAGATGCCAAAGTCTTGCTCGCAGAATCATCAACAATCTGAGCCACCATATGGCGAGCAGAGCGAGTGACAACAAGGCGAGGACGCGCAGCGGTTCCGACAACTTTTTTACGAACTCGGAAATGGCGGCGCTTACGTGCAACCTGTGCAGATCCTTTACGGACTCTGACGCTTACTTGTTGCGACATTATTTCTTACCTGCCTTTCCTTGCTTGCGGCGTACCTTCTCATCGGCATAGCGAACACCTTTACCTTTATATGGCTCAGGCTTACGGATCTTGCGAATATTCGCAGCGACCTCGCCGACTAGTTGCTTATCAATACCTTGGACCGAGAAGTTGGTCTGGCTCTCGACTGCGAAGGAGATTCCCTCAGGAGCAGGAACAAGAACTGGGTGGCTGAAGCCAAGAGCAAACTCAAGATCTTTACCCTTTGCAGCAACGCGATATCCAACGCCAACTAGCTCCAATTTCTTCTCGTAACCCTTAGTTACTCCCTCAATCATGTTCGCTACTAACGTACGAGAAAGACCATGGAGTGCACGGCTATTTCGCTCATCATCAGGGCGAGCGAGAACAAGAGTGCTCTCACCTGCTTTGGCGATGGTGATAGGTGCAGCAACGGTGAGTGAAAGCGTTCCCTTTGGACCTTTCACAGAGACTTCCTGTCCATTGAGGGTGACTTCTACTCCCTTAGGAAGTTCGATTGGTTTCTTACCGATTCGTGACATATCAGATCACCATACGTAGGCGAGAACTTCTCCGCCTACTCCCTGCTTGCCCGCTTGCTTATCAGTAAGCAATCCGGATGAGGTGGAAATGATTGCTACACCAAGACCGCCGAGAACTCGTGGCAGTGCGGTTGACTTTGCGTAAACGCGAAGACCTGGCTTGCTCACGCGACGAACGCCAGCGATTGATCGCTCGCGATTAGGGCCATATTTCAACGTGATGGTGAGCGTCTTGCCAACGCCAAAAGGATTCTGATCGACCTTGTAGGTGGCGATGTAACCCTCCTGCTGCAAGATTGCGGCGATGCGCGACTTCACGGTGGAAGAAGGCATGGTCACGCTCTCATGGTGCGCAGTATTGGCGTTGCGGATACGCGTCAACATATCTGCAATCGGATCTGTCATTGTCATAAGTGGCTCTACCTAGAACCTTTCTCGAAGCGGTATCACTGGCGAGTTCCAGCGACCTACCCCGTAGTTAGTTACCAACTTGCTTTTGTGATACCTGGAAGTTCACCGCGGTGCGCCATTTCACGGAAACAGACGCGGCAAATGCCAAACTTTTGATAGACAGCGCGGGCACGGCCGCAACGCTGGCAGCGGGTGTAACCCCGAACCTTGAACTTAGGCTTACGGCTCGCCTTGATCTTTAACGATGTCTTAGCCATTTTTAGCTCTCCTTGAATGGGAATCCGAGCAACTTTAGGAGCGCTCGACCTTCCGCATCGTTCTTGGCGGTGGTTACAACGGTAATGTCCATACCGCGAGTGCGATCGATCTTGTCCTGTTCGATTTCAGGGAAGACGACCTGCTCGGTAAGACCAAAGGTGTAATTGCCATTTCCATCGAATTGCTTCGGTGAGAGACCGCGGAAGTCGCGGATACGTGGCAACGAGATAGAGAGAAGTCGATCGCAGAATTCCCACATGCGATCGCCACGAAGGGTGGTGTGAGCACCAATCGGCATATTCTCACGTAATTTGAATTGGGCGATGGACTTCTTGGAGCGAGTCACTTGTGGTCGTTGACCAGTGATCGCAGCGAGGTCACGAATCGCGCCCTCGATTAATTTCGAATCACGCGCCGCCTCACCAACACCCATGTTCACGACGATCTTGACCAGGGTAGGCACTTGCATCACATTGGAGTAATTAAATTCCTTTTGCATCGCTGGGAGGACTTCAGAGCGATAACGCGCCTTCAGGCGAGCTTGAGTAGCAGTGCTCATTTGATGTCCTTTCCGGAGCGGCGTGAGATGCGAACATTCTTACCCTTCTCATCTTTGCGGGCGCCAAGGCGTGTTGCCTTGCCATCATCATCGATGATCATCACATTGGAGATGTGAATTGAGGCTTCAGTTGTGATGATGCCGCCCGTCTTCACACCCCGTTCGGTTGTATCGACCTTGGTGTGCTTAAGGACGCGATTGACACCCTCAACTACGACGCGATTTTTATCGCGAAGAACTTGAATCACTGTTCCCTTAACACCCTTATCTTTGCCAGCAATCACCTGGACGGTGTCACCTTTACGAATCTTCGCCATGGTTTACAACACCTCCGGAGCAAGTGAAATGATCTTCATAAACTTCTTGTCGCGAAGTTCACGAGCGACTGGTCCGAAAATACGAGTGCCGCGTGGTTCTCCATCAGTCTTCAAGATGACAGCTGCGTTCTCGTCGAAACGAATGTATGAACCGTCAGCACGACGATTCTCTTTTGTTGTGCGAACGATTACCGCCTTAACGACCTCACCCTTCTTGACTTGGCCACCAGGAATTGCATCCTTGACCGAACAGACGATGATGTCGCCAATTCCGGCATAGCGACGTCCGGTACCACCGAGCACGCGAATGCAGAGGAGCTCTTTAGCACCAGTGTTGTCAGCGACGCGAAGTCGCGACTCTTGTTGGATCATGGCTATCTCTCCTGTTACTTCGCTTTTTCAAGAATTTGCACTACGCGCCAACGCTTTGTGGCAGAGAGTGGTCGGGTCTCAGCTATGAGAACACGATCTCCTATCCCACATTGGTTGGTCTCGTCGTGCGCCTTCAACTTGTTGGCACGGCTCATAACTTTTCCGTAGAGGGCGTGCTTGATGCGATCTTCGACTCGGACAGTGACGGTCTTATCCATCTTGTCGCTTGTCACAATACCTTCACGGGTCTTACGGAAACCACGTGGTTCAGCACTGTTGAGATTTTTTGTCATGCAGCACCCCCAATTCCTAATTCGCGCTCACGGATGATGGTGTACACCTGAGCGATTTCTTTACGAACCGCAGAGAGACGGCCATGACTTTCGAGTTGGCCAGTTGCTGCCTGAAAGCGAAGGTTGAAAAGTTCTTCCTTGCTCTCACGTAGCTTGGTCTCGAGCTCGTCGACAGAGAGAGCGCGCAGTTCATCAATCTTTGGATTTGCCATTCTTACGCCTCCTCACGTCGGACGATGCGACACTTCATCGGCAACTTGTGTATCGCACGAGTCATCGCTTGTGTTGCAATCTCTTCGGTAACGCCCGAAATCTCAAACATCACGCGACCAGGCTTGACGTTTGCGATCCACCATTCTGGTGAACCCTTACCCGAACCCATACGAGTCTCAGCAGGCTTCTTGGTCAATGGAATATCGGGATAAATGTTGATCCAGACCTTGCCACCACGCTTGACGTAACGAGTCATCGCAATACGCGCTGCCTCGATTTGGCGGTTAGTGACATAAGCAGGAGCAAGGGCTTGAATACCAAAGTCACCGAAGTTCACAGTGGTTCCGCCCTTTGATGCGCCAGAGCGCGAAGGGTGGTGTGGCTTGCGGAATTTAACTTTGCGAGGAACCAACATTAGGCCTGCCCTCCTTCGGTAGCACTATTTGCTGCAGCATCAGCGGCCGCTGCACCCAAAGTCGCTACTGGAGCGAGATTTGCAGTTGCGCGGCGATGGCTACGAGTTGTTGCACCAGCGAGCGCTGCTGCTTCACGTTCAGAGCGTGATTCAACGATATCGCCCTTGTAAATCCATACCTTCACACCAATGCGACCAAAGGTGGTCTTTGCTTCGTAGAAACCGTAGTCGATATCTGCACGAAGCGTGTGGAGTGGAACGCGACCTTCACGATAGAACTCAGAGCGTGACATTTCAGCGCCACCAAGTCGACCGTTGCACTGTACGCGGATTCCCTTCGCGCCCGACTTAAGCGCAGTCTGCATCGACTTACGCATAGCACGGCGGAAGGAGACACGGCTTGCCAGCTGTTCGGCAACCCCTTGTGCCACTAACTGTGCGTCAGTCTCGGGGCTCTTTACTTCAAGAATGTTTAGCTGAACTTGTTTGCCGGTGAGCTTCTCAAGATCTTGACGAAGGCGATCCGCTTCAGCACCGCGACGTCCGATAACGATGCCAGGCCGTGCGGTGTAGATATCGATACGTACTCGTTCACGAGTGCGCTCGATTTCTACGCGAGAGATTCCAGCACGCTCCATTCCTGTATCAAGCATACGACGAATCGCGATATCTTCTTTTACATAATCCTTATAAAGCTTGTCGGTGTACCAACGTGATTTGAATTCAGTGGTTACGCCTAAACGGAAACCATATGGATTGATTTTCTGTCCCATTACTTGGCGCTCCCTTCTGTAAGTTCTGACACAATGATGGTGATGTTGCTGGTGCGCTTGTCGATTCGATAAGCACGACCCTGTGCACGTGGGCGGAATCGCTTCAGAGTGACTCCATCGTTAACAAATGCCTCAGAGACATAAAGTTCAGAAGCATCTCGAATCGCAGGATCTTGTTGCTTTGCGTTAGCGACTGCTGATGCGAGGAGCTTATGAAAGACCTCACCAGCAGCTTGTGGTGCAAACTTCAGGATGGTTAGCGCCTCATCTGCCTTTTGACCACGGATGAGATCAATAACACGTCGAGCCTTTTGAGGAGTGATACGAACATCACGAAGAATGGCGCGCGCAGTGATTACTTGTTGATTAGGCATTTTTCGCCTTTCCATCGCTCTTTACGTGGCCTTTGAAGGTACGAGTCGGTGCGAACTCCCCCAACTTGTGACCAATCATCGCTTCGGTAACGAAAACCGGAATGTGCTTACGTCCATCATGAACGGCGATGGTGTGGCCGATCATGTCAGGAGTAATCATCGAGCGACGTGACCAAGTTTTGATGACGTTCTTGGTGTTCTTCTCATTTTGAAGTTCGACCTTCTTCGTCAAATGTGAATCCACAAAAGGACCCTTTTTCAGACTACGTGGCATTGAGGGCTCCTATCGCTTCTTGTTCTTTGGACGACGGCGGACAATTTGTGCATCGCTCGCCTTTTTCTTTCGGGTGCGACCTTCTGGCTGTCCCCATGGTGAGACTGGATGGCGGCCACCTGAGGTACGACCTTCACCACCACCGTGAGGATGATCTACTGGGTTCATAACAACACCACGAACAGTTGGGCGACGACCCTTCCAACGCATACGACCGGCTTTTCCATAATTGATATTGGATTGCTCGGCGTTTCCGACGGAACCGATAGTTGCACGGCAGCGAACATCAATATTCCGGACTTCTCCAGATGGCATACGAAGTTGCGCCCAGCTTCCCTCTTTTGCGACGAGCTGGACCGCTGCTCCCGCAGAGCGTGCAATCTTCGCGCCGCCACCAGGGCGAACTTCGATTGCGTGCACAACAGTTCCCACTGGAATGTTGCGAAGTGGCAAGTTGTTGCCAGGTTTGATGTCTGCGCTAGGACCATTTTCAATAGCGGCACCCTGCTCAAGATTTACAGGAGCGATGATGTAGCGCTTCTCCCCATCTGCGTAGTGCAAGAGCGCAATTCGAGCGCTGCGATTTGGGTCGTACTCGATATGTGCGACCGTTGCTGGAACGCCATCTTTATCGTTCCGAAGGAAATCGATAACGCGGTAAGCGCGCTTATGTCCGCCACCTTGATGGCGAGCAGTCACGCGACCTTGGTTGTTACGTCCACCCTTAGAATTGATTGGACGAACAAGTGACTTCTCAGGTTCAGTGCGCGTGATCTCGACGAAATCCGAGACGCTTGCCCCACGACGACCTGGAGTGGTCGGCTTAAATTTACGAATACCCATGTTGTTTCCTCACTCGCCCTAGTTGACCGGTCCGCCGAAGATGTCGATGCGATCGCCAGGTGCAACTTGAACGATTGCACGCTTGGTGTCGCTTCGCTTTCCGGTTCCAAAACGATTACGCAAACTCTTGCCCGTGCGGTTTAGGGTGTTAACACGAAGTACGCGAACACCAAAGACCTTCTCAACGGCAATCTTGATCTCGGTCTTGTTTGCATCTGGTGCAACAAGGAAGGTGTATTTGTTCTGATCGAGCAAACTGTATGACTTCTCAGAGACAACAGGTGAGAGCAGAACTGAGCGATAATCGCGGCTCATGCGTTGACCTCCACTTTCGCTACAGTATTAACAGATCGCGCTGCGATGAAATCTTCGATTGCAGCTTTAGTGAATACGACATCATCTGCCACGACTACGTCATATGCATTGAGTTGATCCCATACGATCAAATGCAGATCGGTTGCGTTGCGAAGAGATCTCCATGAGTCCTCTTCATGGCGAGCCACTACAACAAGTAGGCGCTTACGATCAGAGAATTGGCGGACGGCAGCAATTGCGCCTTTAGTTGTTGGGCTCTCGCTCGGCAAAATCTCAGAAACGACATGGATCCGCGCATTACGTGCACGATCAGAGAGCAATCCGCGGAGTGCGGCTACGATCATCTTCTTCGGGGTGCGCTGGTCGTAACTACGTGGGACTGGACCGTGGGCTACACCACCATGGCGTTGGTTTGGCGAACGAGTCGAACCCTGACGAGCGCGACCAGTTCCCTTCTGCTTAAAAGGCTTCTTACCGCCACCACTTACTTCGCCACGATTCTTCGTCTTATGTGTTCCTTGGCGCGCTGCGGCACGTTGTGCGGTGACAACTTGGTGGATAAGTGGAACATTTGTCTGTACATCGAAGACATCTGCAGGAAGATCAATCGATCCTGCTGCTTTGCCCAACGCATCTTTAATTGAGATAGTAAGTGACATCTTTATGCACCCACCCCAAGAGCCTTAGCGCCAGAGCGAATCATGACAAGACCTCCATCAGGACCAGGGACTGAACCTTTGATCATGATGAGCCCCTTTGCCGCATCGATTCGTGCGACGGTGAGGTTCATGGTTGTCACGCGCTCAAAGCCCATTCGACCTGACATGCGAAGTCCTTTGAAGACTCGGCCAGGGGTTGCACATGCTCCGATGGAACCAGGCATACGGTGTTTACGATCAACACCGTGTGATGCACCAATACCACCGAAACCATGGCGCTTCATTACACCCGCATGGCCTTTACCGATTGATGTTCCAGTGACATCGACGATCTCACCTTCGGCAAAAACTTCTGCTGTTACTTCGTCGCCGACGGTGTACTCACTTGCCTTATCGGTACGAATCTCAGCGACATAACGACGCGGAGTCGCACCTGCCTTAGCGAAGTGACCGATTAAGGGCTTAGAAACTTTGCGAGGATCGATTGCGCCAAAGGCGAGTTGGATTGCGTTGTAGCCATCGTTCTCAAGGGTGCGGATTTGAGTGACTACGCATGGTCCAGCTTGCACGACAGTGACGGGCACGATGTGATTGTTGCCATCGAAGATCTGCGTCATTCCCAGTTTGGTTCCAAGAATGCCCTTACGGGTAGCAATCGCAGTAGTTGCTGAATTGGAGGTATTAGCCATGTGTATTCAGCTCCTACAACTTAATCTCAATGTCGACGCCAGCGGGGAGGTCGAGGCGCATCAAGGAATCAACAGTCTTCGGCGTTGGATCGAGGATGTCGATCAAACGCTTGTGAGTGCGCATTTCAAAATGCTCACGACTGTCCTTGTACTTGTGGGGCGAACGGATTACGCAGTACGTATTCCGCTCTGTGGGTAGTGGGACAGGACCTGCAACCTTTGCACCGGTACGTTCGACAGTCTCGACGATTTTCTTCGCCGAGGTATCGATAACCTCGTGGTCGTAGGCCTTGAGTCGAATTCGAATCTTCTGACCCGCCATACTCCTCGCCCTCCTTTCGCTTCGCGTCTAGTAAATTTTTTTAATTACTTCTTGATTTTGGTAACGCGACCTGCACCAACGGTGCGGCCTCCTTCGCGGATTGCAAAACGCAATCCCTCTTCCATAGCGATTGGCTGGATGAGCGCAACGGCCATCTCAGTGTTGTCGCCAGGCATAACCATCTCGGTGCCGCCAGGAAGAGTCACGATGCCAGTGACATCTGTGGTGCGGAAGTAGAACTGTGGTCGATAGTTATTGAAGAATGGAGTGTGACGTCCTCCTTCATCCTTTGAGAGGATGTAAACCGAGGCATCGAAGTCGGTGTGTGGTGTGATCGAGCCAGGCTTGCAGCAAACCTGTCCGCGCTCAACATCCTCACGCTTAGTTCCACGAAGAAGAAGACCGACGTTCTCGCCAGCGCGACCTTCATCGAGCAACTTACGGAACATTTCAACACCAGTAACGATGGTCTTCTGTGAATCTGGGCGGATACCCACGATTTCGATTTCTTCGTTGACCTTGACGATTCCACGCTCAATACGGCCGGTAACAACAGTTCCACGACCAGTGATAGTGAATACATCTTCGACTGGCATGAGGAATGGCTTATCAATCTCACGCTCAGGTGTTGGAATAAAGTCATCAACAGCGCTCATCAACTCCATAAGTGCCTCTGCCCACTTGGCATCTCCTTCGAGAGCCTTTAGTGCGGAGACGCGAACGAGTGGAGTGTCGTCGCCGGGGAACTCAT
>SXGQ01802931.1_pt1 | contig 18156 bp, 16 predicted proteins | sample 3178371 | NCBI WGS metagenome assembly SXGQ01 (sample SAMN11356859, study PRJNA531348) | freshwater metagenome | isolation source: freshwater sample F1-20 | place: China: Fuxian Lake, Yuxi | collected 2017-12-25 | reverse complement strand
GAGGCGCCGTGGTGGGTGGTGCAGGGGGAGGACAAGAAGAAGGCCCGGCTCAACTGCATCCACCACCTGCTGAGCCAGGTGCCCTACCAGCCGGTGACCCATCCCGCGGTGGACCTGCCGCCGCGCGTGCGGCACCCGGGGTACCGGCGCGAACCGATCCCGGCTAAGATCATTGTCCCCGAGCTCTACTGAGCCGGGGGGTGTGCCGGGGCGGCGGTCTCCGGAGGCGCCGCCGGCGGGGGATCAATCGTGGGAGTAGCAAGGGGATCGGCGGGAGCTTCGGCCGCGCGGGAGATTGGTCGGCGGGCGGGACGCCGAGTGCGCGACCGGGAGGAAGGTTTTTCTGGAGGCGGGGCGCCTTGCGCCGCCCGTCGGGCTAGCTCCTCCTTGAGGGCGCGGACGGATTTGCGCAGCTTCTTGGCCGCCTGCTTGGCGGCGCGGTACTTCATTTTGGCGGCCTTGTGGGCGGCTTTCGCCAGTTTCGCGGCGCGCTTTGCTTCCTCGGCCTGTTTCTGGGTGGCGGTGATGCGGGCGTAGAGGCCCTTGACGGTCGCGGGGGTGGTTTTTTGGGGCATAGAGCGGGTTTCCGAGGACCGTCGAACCGGATTTTTTCCTCCGCAACCTCGCGATTGTTACATTTTTTCCGCCCGATCGATTCGCGCCCAGCGTTGTCGGATCCAATGCCGCTCGCAGCCAGGAGTGGCGGCGAGCTCGCGCAGGAGTTCGAAGATGGCCAGCCGGTCCCGAGGCGCGGGGTCGTCGCCCCGGAGGCGGTCGCGGATCTCCTCCCAGCGCGCAGCCAGGGCCGGCGTCCGCAGCAGGCCCTCCTCCTCGGCCGCTTGCAGCAAGGCGAGGCCGGTTTTGGCCTCCTCGGCGAGGAAGACGCGTCGCGGCGGGGTATTCATGGCGCGGGGCTGCGACGCCAAAGGTGGAGCCAATCGTGGAAGGTTACGATCGCGGTTCCGCCCGGGAAAAAGGGTGCCAGAGCCGTCCGCAGCCAGGCTCGGGCCTCGGGCACGGTCTCCCCGCGTTGCGCAAGCCCGCGGATCACGCTGCTGTGGGTGAGGAGGTTTTCCACGTGGTCTTCGAGTTCCACTTCCACGTGGCGTTGCCCGGACTCGTGGGCGAGCTCCGCGAAGCTGAACTGCGCCGCGCGCTCCGCGTCGAGTGGGTCCTCGTTTCGCGCCACCTTGGGATAGCGGGTGCGGAAGATCTGTTGCCACCAGTTGGTGAAACGCGGATCGGCGCTGAGGGTCCCGGTCGATCCGGTCTTGTAAAGGAGCAACCAGCCGCCGGGATGGAGCACGCGGGCGGCCTCCGCGAGAAACGCCTCCTGATCGAACCAGTGGTACGCCGTGGCGACCGAGATCAGATCGAACTCGGCCAGTCCGAAGGGCAGGGCCTCGGCATGGCCCTTGCGGTAGGAAACGCCCTCCACCCGCGGGGCTTGCGCCAGCATGAATGAGGAGGGATCCAGCCCGATCACCTCCCGCGCGAAAGGCCGCAGCGCCAATGTCGAGTGACCCGTGCCGCAGCCCACATCCAGCGCGCGGGCCAAGGGCAACGCCTCCGGCAGGTGGCGCGGCAGCAACGCCAGCAGCGAGGATTGGCCGCGTGGCCGCCCAGCGGCATACCGGGCGGCTGCGGCTGCCGAATCAAAGTAGTTGAGCGGACGGCCCGCCGCCGGTGCTCCGCTCCGCAGTTCGGGTCCTTCAAGGGTATCGCGCACAGCGCCACTCGAGGATGGTGCGTCCATCACCGCAATCCGCCCACGTTACGATGCGGTCAATTTCCCGCGCCGATCCCTTCGCTGGAGCGACGGGTGACGCCGGGCAGCACGGCGGCGCTGCAGCCCGAGGGTTTCCGGACGCCGAGCAGCGTCGCGAGCGTGGGAGCTATCCCGCCGGGATCCACCCGCGTCGTCACCTTCGCGGGCTGTAGTCCCGGCCCCGCGAGAATCAGGGTCACATGCGTGTCGTAGTCGTGGGGGCTGCCGTGCATGGCAGCGTAGCCCTCGGCGTCGGGATAGAGATACCAGTGCGGCGCCTGCACGATGACGACGTCGCCAGAGCGTTCAGGATGCGTGGCGCGGCGCACGAGAGGCGCCAGCCCCGGATCAAGGCCCTCGCCGCGCTGGATCTGTTCCAAAGTGCAAGCGGCGAGCACGCCGGGACGAGTGCGGAGGTGCGCGGCGAGTTTCTCCGCCACCGCGCGCGGCTCCAGGCCCGCCTCCCGTACCCGCTGCTCGTCCAGGTAGAATCCGGGCGGGACGAACGCCGCGATGAGATCCGCCTCCAACCTGAACTCCACGCGTAGCGCGGCGGACGCCGCGGACCGGAGAGCTGCCGGATTGAATCGCCCGGCGGGGCGGCCCGCGGCGAGGCGCGACTCCGGGATGTCATCGACCCCGTGGTCGGCCGAGAGGACGGCCAGCCAGCGATCCGCGCCCACCGCGCGGTCGACAGCGGCGAACAGACGCGCGAGCGTGGCATCGAGGCGCGCGAGATTGTCGACGTACTCCGCGCTCTCCGGTCCCCAGGCGTGCCCGATGTAGTCGGTCGCGGCGAGGCTCACCGCGAGATAGTCGGTGCCGCCGCGGCGGCCGAGTTGCTCTCGCTCCAGCAACTCGGCGGCGAACTCCGCCACGAGCTCGTCGGAGAATGGCGTGTAGGCGAGGGAGGCGAGCAGCACCGCGTCGGAACGGGCGGCCAGAGGATGCGGAAAGACGCGGCGCAGCTCCGCGGGAAAGCGCGCATGCGGGTTGCCTGCCGCCGAGTCCTCCGCCGGTGGGGAATCCGGCTGCAGCGGCCGCCAGACCGCGTCGCGGTAGCGGGCAAAAACCCGCCTCTGGTTCCATTCCTCCACCCACGACGGCAGGCCCTCGCGGAAGTGATACGTGCTGCCCACGAAGGCGCCGGTGGCGTCGGACAGCCATAGCGCGCGCCCCGACCGGCCCGCCGGGATGATCGCCGCGCGATCCTTGGCGGCGACGGCGAACGCGCGGGCACGGCCGCCTGAGGCGGCGATGATCTCGTCGCCGATGGTGGACGAGGTGAGCCAGCGGGGAGAGCGCCCGCGGCCGGGGCCGCCCACGATCGGGAATCGCTCGTCCTCGACGCAGTAAACCGCGCGGCCCAGCGCGCGGTCGTGCCAGTCATTCGCCACGATGCCGTGATCGGCCGTCGCGGCTCCGGTCACGAGCACGGCGTGGCCGCTCGCGGTCAGGGTGTTGGCTGCGGAGTGGTGCGCCCGGGTGAAGACAATGCCGCGGTCCAGCAGGCGGCGGAAACCGTCCGGCCCGAAGCCGTCGCGGTGGCGCGGGAGCATGTCGCCCCGCAGCTGGTCGACGGTGATCTGAAGCACCAGCGCGGGCGGCGCCGCGGGGGAGGCGGCGGCGGTATGGGCGAAGCCGATCAGCGCGGGCAGGAGCAGGCGGGCGAGCATGGGACGGCGGTAAGGAGCCGCGGGCCGTCGCCGGTGGCAACGGCGGCGGCGATTTGTTCCCGGATCGTAACCTCGCCGTCATTCAATCGCCACAACCACCGCTTAAGTTGCGGGGAAGAAACGTGAAGCTCGCGCTCGTCACCGAGACATTTCCGCCTGAGGTCAACGGCGTCGCCATGACCTTCGGGGTGATCGTGCGGGAACTCGGGCGCCGGGGGCATGCAGTCACGGTGTACCGTCCGCGGCGGGACGACCTGCGGCGTGCGGCGCCGTCGGAAGGATTCACGGAGATGGCGCTGCCGGGTTTCCCGATCCCGGGCTACCCGCTGCTGCGCCTGGGCTGGCCCGCGTGGGGCCGGCTGCGGCGGGCGTGGCGCGAGGAGCGTCCGGATCTGGTGCACGTGGCGACGGAGGGACCGCTGGGCGCCTCGGCGGTGGCGGCGGCGCGCGCGCTCGGCATCCCGGTGAGCTCGAGCTTCCACACGAATTTCCACGCCTACACCGGCCATTACGGCGTGGGGCCGCTCCGGCACGCGGTGCTCGCCTGGCTGCGTTGGGTGCACAACCGCACCCGGCGCACCTTCGCGCCGACGGAGGAGCTCTGCGCCGAACTGGCCGGCGAGGGCTTCCGCAATCTCGCGCTGCTTTCCCGCGGCGTGGACACGTGGGGCTTCCACCCGGCGCGGCGTTGCCCGGCCCTGCGGCAGCAATGGGGCGCGGGACCGGAGGATCCCGTGGTCCTGCATGTGGGCCGGATGGCGGCGGAGAAGAACTACGAGCTGTTGTTCGAGGCCTACGCGGCGATGCGCGCGGCGAACCCTCGCCTCCGGTTCGTGTTGGCGGGCGAGGGTCCCCTGCGGGCTCGGCTGCAGCGCCGGCACCCGGAATGCATCTTCGCCGGATTTTTCTCCCGCGAGGAAATCGGCCGCCATTACGCGTCGGCCGACATCTACATCCACGCGAGTCGCACGGAGACCTTCGGCAACGTGCTCACGGAGGCGTTGGCGAGCGGTCTCGCGGTGGCGGGTTTCGACTACGCCGCGGCGCGGCAGTTCGTGCGGCATGGTGAGAGCGGCCTGCTCGCATCGCTGGACGCGCCCGCGGACCTGATCGAGGCGGCCGTCCTGCTGGCGACCGATGATTTTCTGCGGACGAAACTGCGCGCGCGGGCGCGCGCCGCGGTCGAGGATCACTCCTGGGAACGCGTGGTGGCCGGTCTGGAGGCAGACTTGCTTGGCCTGGCGGGCGGCCGGCCGCCCGCGGCGGAGGAGGCGGTGCCCGCATGAGCCCGCGCCTGCTTATCCTCACGGCGGGTTACGGTGAGGGGCATAACGCCGCCGCACGGGCGCTCTCAGTCGAGCATGAGTCGCTCCACGGCGCCGGCACCGCGCCGGTGATCGACGCCTTCGCGCTGGCCGCCCCGCGGCTCAACGCCGTCGCCCGCCGTGCCTATCTCCGGGTCATCAACGGTTGGCCGACGGGCTGGGGAGCCCTGTACCGATGGTTCGACCGTTCGCGGATGGTGCGTGCCGCGCTCGGCCGCTCCCCCGCCGAGCGCCGCGTGCTGGCGGAGCTGATCGCGCACCAGCGTCCCGCGGCGGTCATCTGCACGTTTCCCGGCTACCTTTTCACCCTCGCGGCGCTGGCGCGTGGCGGGGCCGCCGTTCCCCCGGCGTTCAGCGTGGTCACCGACTCGATCAGCATCAACTCGCTCTGGTGGCGGGCGGGTTCCTCAGGCTGGTTCGTGCCGAACGCGGAGTCCGCCGACGTCATGACGGCGGCGGGTGTGGATCCCGGCCGCATCGCCGTGACCGGCTTTCCGGTTGATCCTTTTTTTCACCACCGCGCGGGGGAGTTGATGCCCCCGGAGCTGGCCTCCGGTGCGCGCCCGCGGGTGTTGTACATCGTGAATTCCGGACGCAGCCGGGCGCCCGAGACCGCGGAGCGTCTGCTGCGCGAGACGGATTGGGAGATCACGTGCACGGTGGGCCGGGACGACGCGCTGCGGCGCCGACTGCTCGAGGTCGCGGCGGGAAGGCCACATCGCGCGGAAGTGCTGGGCTGGACCAACGAGATCCCGCGGTTGTTGCTGACGCACCACGTGGTGGTGAGCAAGGCGGGCGGGGCCACGACACAGGAGGCGTTGGCGGCCCGTTGCCCGATGGTGGTGAACCAGATCGTGCCCGGACAGGAGGAGGGGAATTACGAGCTGCTCCGCCGGCACGGAGTGGGCGCCCTGGCGACGACTCCGGAACAGGTGCTCGTCGCGCTGCGGACGGCGTTCGCGAACCGCGGAGCGCTCTGGTCGCTTTGGCGGCGCGCGGTGGCCCCGCTGAGCCGCCCGCGCGCGGCGGCGGAGATCCTGGAGCAAGTGCTGGCGGCGGTGCGACCGCCGGTGGTTACGCCGGAGCCGAGGGAGAAGGAGGTCGCGCGGTGAGGCTGCACTTCATTTTCAACCCGAATTCGGGGCGCAATCGCGCGCGCCCAGGGATGGACCGCTGGATCCGGGAGTTCATCGCGGAACGTGGGCTGGACGCGGGGCTGAGCGTGACCGACGGGCCCGGGCACGCGCGCGAGCTGGCGCGGGGCGTCGCGGAAGCGGGGGTGGAGACCGTGGTGGCGGTGGGGGGCGACGGCACGATGAACGAGGTGGCGCACGGTCTCCTCGGATCGGAGACGGCGCTGGCGCTGGTGCCGTGCGGCTCCGGCAACGGTCTGGCGCTGCACCTCGGCATCCCGCGGTCGGCGCGGGCGGCGCTGGAGTTGGCGGCCGGGGGCCGCGGGCGCGTCGCGACGCTGGATTCCGGCGAGGCCGACGGCCACCCGTTCTTCAACGCGATGGGCGTGGGCATCGACGCGGAGGTGAGCGCGCGGTTCAACCGCCTCACCCGACGGGGGCTGTCTTCCTACGTGCGCGCGGCGCTGGCCTGCTGGCGCGGTCGGCGGCCGGTGACATGCACGGTGGAGTCGGCGGGCCGGCGGCATGCCTTCGAGGCGCTGCTGGTGGCCGTCGCCAACTCCGATCAATACGGCAACCACGCGCGCATCGCGCCCGGCGCGCGGACCGACGACGGTCGCCTTGACCTCGTCGTCGTGCGTCACACGGGCTGGTTGCGCACCGGAGCGCTCGTGCCGCGGCTCTTCCTCGGGACCCTGGACCGCAGCCCGCTGGTCTGGCGGGCGGCGGGGGAGGAGTTCGTGATCGAGCGCGGGGAGCCGGGCCCGCTCCATACGGACGGCGAGACGCGCGAGGCCGGCCGTCGCATCGCCGTCAAGGTGCGCCGCCGCAGCCTCCGGATGATCGTGCCCGCGCTTTGCGCCGCGTTGGCCCCGTTCGAGGAGCCCGCGCCCCGCGGCTTCGCCCTGCTTCTGCCATGAAGCTCCAGGTCCGGACCGTCATCATCTCCGATGTGCACCTCGGCACGCCTGACTCGAAGGTGCGCGAGGTGAACCACTTCCTCCGTCACGTGCGGTGCGAGAAGCTGATCCTGAACGGCGACATCATTGACGGGTGGCAGCTCCGGCGCGGCGGCAGCTGGACCAAGGCCCACACGCGCTTCGTGCGGATCGTCCTCAAGATGCTCGAGAAGCGGGACACCAAGGTCTTCTACCTGCGTGGCAACCACGACGACGTGCTCGCCTCGTTCCTGCCCCTCGAGTTCGAGAACCTCACAGTCGTCGAGGAACACATCCACGAGGGCCCGGCGGGGCGCTACCTGGTGCTGCACGGCGACATTTTCGACACGGTCACACGAAACTTCGTGTTTCTCGCGCACCTCGGCGACTGGGGTTACTCGGCGTTGCTCACCCTGAACCGCGTCTACAACGCCTGGCGCAAATGGCGCGGCAAGGAGTACTGGTCCCTGAGCAAGGCGATCAAGGCGCGGGTGAAGGAGGCGGTGAACCACATCTCCAAGTTCGAGGACCACATCGCCGACCTGGCCCGGCAGCGCGGCTGCGTCGGCGTGATGTGCGGGCACATCCACACCGCGGCCGACAAGATGATCGGCGACGTGCATTACCTGAATTCCGGGGACTGGGTGGAGTCCCTCACCGCGATCGTCGAGCACCTCGACGGCCGCTTCGAGCTCGTCGAGTTCGCGCGGTTCCTCGAGCAGTTCCCGCTGGTGGACGACACCGCGGTGGAATCCGCGTCGCCGGAATTGCAGCCCGCGAGCGCCTAGTCGCTGCCGGTGGCGAGGGCGTTACGATTTTCCGTCTTTCCGGTGACGTTTGAACCGGGCGGCGTGCAGCGGCGTCTCCCGCTCGCCGGGTTAGTTAGGTCGTCAGGAAAGGGGCCGCCCTTAAGGGGTTTTGGGCGGCCCCGCTGACCCGGCCGGGCTCGCGGCGAGGTCGCCGGCGTCGGCCCTCCGATCTCCGACATGCGCGCATCAATCCTCCTCGTCTCGACCAATCTGGCCCTGCCTTGGATCTCCGGCGAATTGCAGGCGGTTGTGCGGGGCTGCGGCCGCGCGGCGGTGCTCACGAACGCCTCCGTCCGCCGGCCGGCTCAGGGCATGGACGCGCGCCTTGCGGCCGATGCCCTGCGGCGCGCCGGCGTCGCGCAGGTGGATCTCCTTCACCTGCCTGATGACGGCCTGCCTCCCCGCGATCGCTTCGACTGCGTATGTCTCGCGGGCGGCAATCCATTTCACCTCCTGCTGGGACTCCGCGAGACCGGCGCCGACGAGGTGCTGGACGACCTCGCCGCTGCGGGCCGGCCGGTGCTCGCGGCGGGCCTGGCCGCGTGCGTCCTCGGGCGCACGTTGGCGCATTTGCACGACTTCGGCCTTTGCGTGCCGACGATGGGATGCCGGGAAAAGGTCGCGTTGGGGCTGCTGCCTTGCGCCCTGCTGCCCAGTGCCAATCGCTGGCGTGCGTTGCGACGGAACTTCGCCGCCACACTGTCGGGTGCGGAGGAACGGCACGGACGGGTCGTCACCATCGACGACGACGAGGCGCTGCGGTTTAACGCGCTCGGCGAGTCGAGGATCCGCCCGTGCTGATCGGTGAATCCGCGGGGTGGAAAGCAAAACGGCCGGCTTGCGCCGGCCGTGGTAGAACGGGTCCGGTGAATCCTCAGGGCAGTTCGTAGATTTCTAGCAGAGCCTGGCCGGAAGTGCCGGCCTGTGCGGTGACGTGCGCGGTATAGTTGCCCGGGGGCAGATCCGCAACGAGCGCGGCATCTTTGCTACCGGCGGCGAGAGGGAAAGCCCCGGACTGGACGATGGCACTGAGTGTCTGCGCAGCGTTCGCGTCTGCCTGCCACGAGTCATTACCGCCCACGGGGGCTCCGGCGATATTCGTCAGCGTCAGGACCGGATCGGCCAGGGCATTGGTGATGCCGAAGGAGACGAGTCCGGGACCGACGGCTCGTATCAGCAGGCGGCGGTTACGATTGCCGCCGATGACGAACCCGGAGACTAAGGGTTGATCGGCGCCGCTGACGAAGGCACGGCTGGACATGTTGAGCAGCCGATCCGAAGCCGTGCGTTGGCCAGCAGCGGCGGGTTCAACGACCCCCGGGGCTCCGATGATCATCGCGCGCATCACGTGGAAAAAGACGTCGGTATTGTCCATGGTGCCGGTCAAAAGGGTGGCGCCGGGTCCCATCGCGGAGAGAGGGATGTCCGAGCCAGTGTGGACGGCGCTCGAGCCCGGCACCTGCCCGGTAATTCGGAAGGCGCCGGCGGTGTCGCGGGCGAGGGGGTTGGTCGGGTGCGTGTTGAGGGGAGCCTCTCCGACAAAGGGCTGCTGTCCGTCCACGAGGGGCAAAGGGTTGGCCATCCAGTCCTCGTTACGGTCAGCGTTTCCCGCGTAGCCGATCAGCATCCGCCGGTCGACGTTGGTGGACTCGGGATATCCGTCGGGCTGGATCTTGTAGTAGGGGAAGCCCGCCGCCTCGTAAGTGCCGACCACTTGGTCTCGGAGCTGGACGGTGCCGCCGCCCGCCGCGGCGCGCTGCTGCAGGCTGGCATTGTTGACCGTGCTGGCGCCAATGATGTTCACTCCGGCGCACTCGTGGTCGGCGGTGACGATCGCGAGGGTGTCGGGGTTGGTGATGGCGAATTGGCGCACCCGCTCGACGGCCCGGTCGAACTCGATCGTGTCGAGAATCCACCGGTCTGTGTCCATAGCGTGGGCCTGCTTGTCGATCGAAGCCGCCTCGACCATGAGCACGAAGCCGTTCGGGTTACGGTTAAGCACGTTCAGCGCCGCGGTCGTCATCTCGTCGAGCATCGGCTGATCGGGAAATCCGAAGTCGTCCACCACGCGGCTGGTGCCGCGGCGTTTGCCGATTTTGTCTAGGGCCACGTTCATGTTGGACAGGGCAAACAGGCCGAGCAGGCGATCTGTGGCGGCGGGAACGGCGCGCAGCTGGGTCGCATTGGCGGTGTAGGTGAACCCGGCGGCCTGGAAGTCGCCGATCAGGTCGCGGTTTGGATCGGAGGCGCCGCGCGTCACGCCCCAGCCTTGCGCGAGCTCGGCGGGAAGGACGTAGTCGCTCACCGGATTGCGCGCCGAGCCCGGGATGGAGTTGGGCAGAAACCATTTGCGACCTCCGCCCAGCAGCACACGGAGGCCTCCGTGGGCGACGGCCTCGTCGAGGTATTGATCGCAGATTCCGGTGCCCGCCCCGCGGTTCGCGGTGTGCGTACCGAAAGCGCCGGGGGTGGCGTCGAAGACGTCGGAGGTTGTCACGATACCGAGTGACTTGCCTGTGGTTCGCGCGAGGAACTCACCAATGAGCTCGACGCGGGGATTGTCGAAATTGTCCGTGGTGTCGTCGGGGAACACACCCTGCTGGTTGTTGTTGGCCTTGTTGCCATTGGCGTAGATCGCGGCGCCCGGAGAGGAATCGGTGATGATGGAGTTGAGCGAAGCGGTTTGCAGGATGCCGGTGACGGGGAAGCGGTCCATCGCGAGAGGAGCGAGCGCCTTGCCCTGGGAAACACCGTTCAGCATGATGCGGGCGGCAGTGCGGTGCGCGATGCCGAGACCGTCTCCGATGAGAAAAATAACATTCCTCGCCCGGGTAAGGCCCTGCCCCGGCGCGAAGCCGACGACTTCGAAATTGCCTTGGGCCGCGACGACGGCGCCGTCGCTTTGCGTCGCGCGCACCGTGAGCAGGTGCACGCCGGGCATGCTCACGCTGTAGGCGCGGCGGGTGCCAATCGTCGTGCCGGCCGGAAGGCCGGCCGCCGTGGCCGGGGCCAGCGCCACGGAGCCTCCGACCGGCGAGCCGTTCACGAGGAACTCGACCCGGACGATCGACTGGCCCGGATCGGGGCGGACGGTGGCCTGGAGATCGAAGCGTTGGTTGGCGATGAAGCGCGAGATCACCGGAGGATTTGGGTCCCCGAAGGAGAAGAGGCCGCTCGGCGGCGTAAGGCGGCTCACGGCGGGCGCCGCGGACCCGGGCGGAAGTGCGGCTAAGGCCGCCGCGGCGAGGAGGCCGAGACGACGGAGGAACACGGACTGGTTGGGTATGGTCATGGCGAAAAATTGGGCGGCGCCTCAGGGGAGGGCGGCACCAGGATCCAGGCGCAGTCGCACGTAGGCGTTCCGGCCATCGGGCATCGCGGCGGGTCCGACCTCGAGGATTCCGACCACGTGGAGCCTTCCAGGGCGGAAGGGCTCGGCGCGGCTTCCGGCTCCGGTCACGACGTGGAGGCAGCTGGTGGGAATATCGTCGATCAGGCAGAAGCCATCGTCGGTCACTCGGGCGGGCCGGGGCGCGAGGATGAAGAGCCCGGGCGAACGTCGCGGCTCGCGCACCATGTAGCCGCTGATCGCGACCCTTTTGCCGTGTAAGGCCTGCAGGCGCCCGGTGATTTCCAGGCCGCGATCGCCCACCACGGGCGAGAAGAACTCATCGAAGCGAATCTCCGGCACGGGCGCGACGGCCGCCTCGCCGATCCGCGAGTCGGTGGCCTCCGCCTGGCGGCTGGCGTTGGCCGCGCGGCCGGAGTGGATACGCCAAGCGGCCTCGGTGGCGGCGCGGCCAGGCGCCGGGCGGCCGGCGGCGGGGAGAAGCACGAAGAAAGACACGAGGGCCGGAATCGATGCGCGTCGGTTCATGATGCGATCGTACCGGGTGTTCGTTACGCCTGGGTGGCGGAATGGTTAATTCCCGGTAACAGGCTCAAAAAGTATCCAAAAAAAATGCAATTGGCGCTCGGCCGAGCGATGGTTCCCGACGGGCGAAAAACGGCCGCTCTCGTTGCCGGATCGTAGATCTTCTTACGGCCTCGTTTCGGCGCGGGGAACTTCACGCAGCTTTGGCCGGCGCGCATTGAAGCAGGGGCGGAGTTTGCCGAAAGGGTCGGTCGTTGCGGTTCCGGACCGGATCCGGGCCATCTCATCCTTCCATCTTCCTTCCATGATTAAATCATCAGGCCTTCTTCCGATTCTGCCCTGTGGTCTTACCGCCGGTCTATTCGCCCAGACGTTCGCAGCCCCAAAGGCCGAGGACGCTCCCGTCTCGCTCGAGCGATTCGTCGTGCAATCGGTGCCGGCTCCCGCGGTCGATCTCGCGGGACGCGAGCAGATCTCGGTGCAGCCCGGCGCGGCCAGCGTCATCAGCATGATTGAGGTTCCCCCCGGCGTAAGCCTTTCGCAGGGCGATGCGATCGGCGGCGACGACGGGTCGACTCGCCTCAACATCCGCAGATTCTCCGAGGAGCAGATCGGTTTTTCCTTCGATGGAGTCACCACCGGCTACAGCTCCTAGACGGCGGCGCGGAACCCATGGATGAATAGATCTGGAGAATCTTTCCAGCGTGCTAGTTGCCGAGGGATCCGCGGAGATCTCGTCGGCCTCCGCGCGGCCGCTCGGCGGTACTCAGGCCTACGCTTCCATCGCCGCTTCCGGCTAGTCCGGCGTCGTCGCGAAGTTTGCCACGGGATCGTTCGGCCTCCAACGCCGCTTCGCCCGCGTTCACTCCGGCCAGTTGGAGGGCGGCTTTAAAGGGTTTGTCAGTTTTTCCAGCCTGCAGTACCACAACTGAGTGCGGGTCTGCGTCGGAGGTTACGCCGCGCTGAGCAAGCGTTTCCATCTGGATGCGAAAACGACCCGGGAAATCGGCGGCGCGAAAGTGACTGTCTTCGCCGCGGTTGATAAGGACACGCCGGCTTAATCTCCTAGGGAGCATCCCTGCGGCAATTCCGGCAAAACCGGCGGGATGACCGTCTGAGCTTCCGGTTCATCGGTCGTCCGAATCCGGACCAGAATTACGCCCGGATTTGGACGATGATCCCGACGAACATTCTTTCCTATGTGAAGGTCGAAGCGTGGCGGGCCGATGCGCTGAGCGTGACACTGCAGCCCGCTTGGGCACGCCAGCAGGGCAAGGGGCAGTTCCTTCCCCTTGCCAGGTCGGGTGATTCGACCTAGGCGGGTCGCCCCCGGTCGAGAGCAATTACGTTCCGGCGGGCAAGGCCGGCACCCTGTTCTTCGCGGACGGCGTGGAGTGCGAAGTATTTCCGGTGAATCCGCTCACCGGCGCCACCGCGGCGGACCCTTCAACGTCGTGACGTACACGTTGTTGACGGCGGCGCAGCAGGCGGCGGCCAAGCCGCTTTCGTCGGCCCGCTCCAGCCGGGGTCCCTCAACAACCGATTCGGAGTAAACGCGGGCTTCGACTAAAAGCTGTCCTCCGTCCACCGGGTCCGGTTCGGTCCTCGCCGCCGGGGCCCATGAGGTCATTGACGTCTTCCATGAACTGCCCGAAGCGTCGGCGCGCATCGCCCGCCATCTCGGCGAAGGTCGCCGGCCCTGACCTTCAACCCAACCGCGCAATGATTTCCTCGGCCAAGCCGAACGAGAGTGTCATGCCGGCTCCACCCAGTCCGTTGACCACCGTCACTCCGGGTCGCGGCGTAAACACAAGTTCGCTGCTCCCATCGGTCATCTTCGGGTAAACCCCGTGCCAGCGCTCCCCCACGTCGAGGCACGGGGCTTGGAGAAACGTACGGAGGTAGGACATGATCGCCTCGTTGATGTCCTCTCGGTCAAAAGGATCCACGGCCCAACCGTAGGAATGGGAATCCCCGATCGTGAGCTCGCCTGAAGCGGTGGAGGAGACGAGCACGTGGATGCCGTGGGCGAAGTGAAACGGCTGTGTGGCGCGCAGCCGCTCCCGAAGGGCTGGCAGCGAAGGGCAGGTCCGGAAGGAATCGTAGTGGGTAAGGGTGAGCCCCGCGCACAGCGCCGGCCCGAGGGACCACTCCTCGGGCTGTGGGAGGGTTTTCAGCATCTGCAGTTTGCAACGGGTGATCGGCGCCTCCCGGAATTGGGCGGGATAGAGCGTCTCAAGATCCGATCCGCTGCAGACGACGATGTGATCCGCGATGATTTCGCCCCGGCTCGTGACGATCCTCGGCGGCACGATCTCGCGGGCGGTGGTTCCGAAGGCCAATTGGACGCCGTGGGCTTCCTCCAGCCAGGCGGGCAGCTTCCTGATCGCCTCCCGCGGATCGATGGTCGCTTCCGTCGGGCTCCAGAGCGCCCCCACCAGTCCATCCCTGCGTACGGACGCAAAGCGTACGGTGGTCTCCGCGGCGTTCAGTACTTTGCGTCCGTGATCCGTGGCGGCCGGGCTGGACGCGAACTCCGCGAGTACTTGCCACTCGTCGGTGTGGTAGGCGAGGTGCAGGGATCCCGTCGGGGAGTGGAACAGGTCGGCCTCCCGCGCCACTTCCTCCCAAATCTCGCGGCTCCGCAGTGCGCGTTCGTGCCTTTTCCCCGGTGGTTGTCCGATGGGCCAGATCAATCCAAAGTTTCGCACGGAGGCACCCGAAGCCCGCTCCGATCGTTCGATCATGACGACGCGACGTCCGCTCCGCACTGCTGCCAGGGCATGGGCAATTCCCACGATCCCGCCGCCAACCACCGCGAGGTCGAATTTCATCGGTCGCTTAACGGAAACGGGTCCGAGGTGGGCAAAGCAGGAAGTTTACCGGCTCCGGGAAATCACGCTTGAGCGACCGGTTCTCATTGGAGAGACCCTTTGAATTAGGCGGCAGGAGTTTCCCGCCCAACCCTCACCGCGAAGCGGGCGGGCGGCGGTTTTCCGGAGGCAGCGCCTCGACGAGCTCGTTGGCGCGGCCGGCGCGTTTGCGCAGTGTGAACGCATCGTACAACCGGTTGGTCGCGGTGCGCGCCTCGTAGCGGAGCTCGTCCCCGTCGACGGTGATGATCTGGTAAAGCTGCGTGTCCTCGGCGAAGCGCGCGGCCCAGCGGTCGCCGGGGGTGAGGTCGTACATCTTCGGGCCGCTCACGGAGACGACGTAGACCGTGCCGATCGCGGGGTCGTACGCCTGGTTGTAGCCCTTGGGCAGGTTCGTGTCCCCGACGGCCACACGGCCGGAGACGTCGCCGCTGCGCGCGTAGGTGTGGTCGTGGCCGGTGAGCACCAGGTCGACCTTGAATTCGTCGAACACCGGTTTCCACAACTCGCGCAGCTTGGCGTTGTCCCGGTTGCGCGCCGGCGAGAAAACCGGATGGTGGAACGTGAGAATCGTCCAGCGCCGGGGATTGTTCCGCAGCACCTCGCGCAGCCACGGCACCTGCTCCTCCTGGCGGACGTTGGAGTCGAGGGAGATGATGCGAGCCCCTTGGTAATCGAAGTGGTACGCGGTCTCCCGTAGCTCCTCCACGCCCCGCGGGCCGTTCTCGGGCAGCGTGAAGTGCGGGCGCCAGTTGATGCTGAGGATCCGCGGGGCCTTTTCATCCTTCTCATCCCGCTTCGCGTACTCGTGGTTGCCCGGGGACGGCACGACCGGGATCGTCGCGTTCACCCAAGCAGGCGCCCCGAACCATTCGCCCCACTGGCCGTCGTGGTGCGCGTTGTTGACGAGATCACCGGCATGGAGCGTGAACGCGGCCCGCGGCGATTCGCGGAAGGCCTCCCGGAAAACGCGCGACCAGTGGGTGCGGATGTCGTTCTGGGCGTCGCCGAAGTAAATGAACGAGAACTTGCGGGCCTCCCGCGCGGCCGTGCGGAAATGGAACCATTCGCTCCAGTTCACGCCGTCGCCCACGCGGTAGGCGTAGAGCGTGTCGGGCTCGAGACCGGTGAACTCCGCCGCGTGGTGGTGCGCGTCGCCCAGGCTCGAGGTGTGCGGCGTCGTGACCGCCGGCACCTTGGTCCATTTCAGGTTTCGGCCGCTCTCGTTGGCCAGCCCCACCTGGGCCTCGGCGCGCCGCACGCTGGTGTCTGTCCGCCAGGTGACGGCCTGGGTGGTGGCCGGGTCCCCGCGCCAAGTGAGGACCACGCGATCCGGCAGGGGCCGGGGGGCGTGGGCGGCCTTATCGGGATAGGGCGCAGGCGCCGGCGCATCGTGGGCGCCGGCGAAGGGAAGGAAGGCGTTGGCCAGCAGGAGGAGCCGGAGGCGGAGCGGGTTCGAATGCATCGCGGTGATGTGGTTGAGGGGGCGGGGTTTTTCAAATCCCCGCCTTAAAAGCGGAACGAAACTCCCGTCGTCGCACGCCACGAGTACGTGGTGTAATCCTCCGGGTTGTCCGGCCGGCCCACGCCTTGGTAGGAGATCTGCGGCTCGTCCGTGAGATTGTTCACGTTCAGGAACAGCCGGGTGCGGCGGTTGAGCTGGTAGCTGGACTCCCAGTTGAGCGACTCGTAGGCGCCGAAGTAGTCGTCGTTGAGGTAGTCCACGTCGAGGCCCTCCAGGAAGTCGGATCGGTAGGTGTAGGACAGCCGGGCCCGGAACCCGCCTCCGGAGTACTCGAGGGCGGCGTTGTAGATGCGGTCGCTGAAGCCGTAGGTCGGCAGCTTTTCCTCCAGACGCCCGGGATACTTGCCGTCGCTCTTGGTGAGCGTGGCCGAGAGCGAGACACCGAGGCCGTTGAAAGGGGCGGGCAGGAAGAGCAGCCGCTGGCGGGCGATGAGCTCGAGGCCGTAGTTCACCGCGCCGAGCGCGTTGTCGGTGGTGGTGTAGAGACGCGCGCCGTTCGGGTCCGGGATCGGGTAGCCGTTCGCGTCGGTGTTGGTGAACCGCAGGGTCGAGCCGTAGTAGAACCCCTTCATCTTCTTGTAGAAGACGCCGGCGGAATAGAGCCCGCCCTTGGGGGTGTAGTACTCCAGCTGGACGTCCAGGTTGTGCGAGGTCGAGGGCGCCAGGTTGGGGTTGCCGCCGGAGATGTTGCCGGTGTTGGGGTCGAGGTTCAGCCCCTGCACGAGGGAGTTCACGTCGGGCCGGCTGTAGCTGCGGTTGTAGCTCTCGCGCAGGATGAGGTTCTTCGCGAGTTCGTGCCGGAGGTGAAGGCCGGGCAGCCACATCGTGTAGTCCCGCTGCGCGGCGACCGCGGTGGGCGCGCCAGGCGTGCTGCTGTTGTAGCGGTAGGTGCGGGACTCGAAGGTGTTGTGCTCCATCCGCATCCCGGTGATGAGCGTGGTGCGCCCGAAGCGCGCGGTCCCCATCGCGTAGGCGGCGGTCGTGTCCTCCTGGGCCCGGTAGTCGTTGATGACGTCATTCTGCAGGGCGCTGTTGACCTGCAGCGCGAAGAGTTGCGGGTTGCTGCGCCGGAGCGCGTCCAGCTTGTCCAGGTCCGGGTACTGGTAGATGGGCAGGGCCCCGAAGGTCTTTTCCTCCGTGCGGCGCAGGATCGAGGCGTAGGGGAAGCCGGCCGCGTTGCTGCCGGTCTGGAACACGATCGAGGCCTGGTCCTGCTCCTTCACGTTGGAGCGGAACTTGCCGCCGATCTTCAGCGCCCCGGCGAGACCGTCCCCGACAAACTTGCGATCGACGTCCAGGCGCAGGCTCGAGGCCTTCTCCGCGGCGTCACGGGGCGAGTAGGTGAGGTCGCCGCGATTGATGGAGGTGACGTCGTAGGGGTCCTTGCCGTTGAGGATGGTGTACACGGGTTTCCAGCGGATGGTCTGGTCGTAGCCGAACTGGTAACCCTGGTTGCGGATGACGTACGCGAGGGACTTGTCCCGGTTGGAGTCGTTGTTCGAGCGGAACAGGTCGAGGCTGATCGTGGTGGCGCCGAGCTGGTGTTGGCCGCCGAGCGAGGCGCCGTAGACGTCGTTCTCCGCGAAGCTCAGGTCGTTCTGGTAGCGCAGTTCCGTGAGGATCGTCGGCAGGCTGCGCCCGGTGTTGTAGGTGGCCTCGGCGATGCTCTTGGTACCGGTGGCGGAATTGAAGCTGTGGTTCGAATTGATGTAGTAGCGCGCGCGGGGCTTCTCGGAGTCCGTCTCCTGGTGCCGGTAAAAAGGACGGAAATACACCGTCGTCGCGGACCCCAGCCGGTAGTCGAGCGAGAGGTTGGCGCTGAGCGCGGACGTCGACCGGTAATTGGTCTGGGGCGCGGCGTTGGTGTGGAAGTAGAGGGGGCCCGTCAAGCGGAGCGCCGGCTCGAACTGCGGCTGCAGCACGGCATAGTCTTTGTCGAGGTTGTCGTAGTCGCGGGAGGTCTCGGACCAGGCGAGGTTCACGCCGACACCGAGGTTCTTCTGCCCGCCGCCCACGCTGAGGAGGTCGAGGTAGTTGACGGAGACGTTGCCGTTCCATTTGTCCCGCTTGTCATAGTAGAGGCCGCCCACATTCAGCTCCACCGCGCGCCCCTCGCGCTGGAACGCGGAGCGGGAGATCACGTTGATGATGCCGCCGAGGGCGTCGCCGTCGCGGTCCGGCGTGGCCGCCTTGATCACCTCGATGTTGGCGACGGCGTCGGCGTTCAACTGGCCG
>SXGQ01232539.1_pt1 | contig 18156 bp, 9 predicted proteins | sample 3178371 | NCBI WGS metagenome assembly SXGQ01 (sample SAMN11356859, study PRJNA531348) | freshwater metagenome | isolation source: freshwater sample F1-20 | place: China: Fuxian Lake, Yuxi | collected 2017-12-25 | reverse complement strand
CCAGAAGCGACCGGCCTGGCCCGCCGCCGATGCGCAGGCACAGGCGGCCTGGGGCGAGCCACCTGCCGTGGCCACCGTGGCGCCGCCCGCGCCACCGGCCGAACCGCCTGCGCCGCCGCCGCCCTCGGCCCCATCGTTTCCGTACCAACTGGTGGGCCGCCTGACCGACGGTGTCTCGCGCGCCATCCTGAACAACGCGCAGCGCAGTGCCGTCGTGGGGGTCGGCGACCTGGTCGACGGCCAGTGGCGTGTCGATGCCGTCGAGCCCACGGGGCTGCGCCTGACCTACCTGCCCCTGGGCATTCCCCATTTCGTCGCCTTCGCCCCTCCCGCTGCATGAACCGCCTGACCGTCCTCGTCCTCCTGCTCCTGATGCTCACCGCCTGCGCCGCGCCGGCGCTGCGCGAGGCCGACACGCTGAGCCGCCGTGGCGAACACGAAGGTGCCTGGCGCCTGCTGCGGGACGCGGCGGCCAGCGCGCCGCAGGACGTGGCCTTGCGCAGTGCGCTGCAGCGCCAGCACGAGGTCACGCTGCTGTCGCTGGCCACGCAGGCCGAGAACGCGCGTGCCACCGGCCAGCTGGCCGTGGCGGCCGACCTGCTGCAGCGCATGGAGGCTATCGACGCGCAGGCGCCACGTGTACGCGCGCTGGCGGCGGCGCTGAAGCGCGCACGCGGACATGAGGCGCGGCTGGCGCAGGCGGCACGCCAGCTGCAGGCCGGGCAGGTGGATGCCGCACGCGACGCCGTCACGGCGGTGCTGGCCGAAGACCCGGGCCAGCCGCAGGCCCTGGCTCTGCAGCAGCGGCTGCGCCAGCGCTATGCGCCCCCGCCGGTGCCGTCGACGCTGGCGGCGGCCTACCAGAAGCCGGTCAGCCTGGAGTTCCGCGATGCGCCGTTGCGCACGGTGTTCGAGGCCCTGGGCCGCGGCGCGGGCGTGAACTTCGTGTTCGACAAGGACGTGAAGGCCGATGCCCGGGTGAGCCTGTACCTGAAGGACGTCAGCGTCGACGAGGCCATGCGCATCGTGCTGAGCACGCAGCAGCTGGAGCGCAAGCTGCTGAACGACAACTCGGTGCTGATCTATCCCAACACGCAGCAGAAGCAGCGCGAGCACCAGGAGCTCGTCACCCGCAGCTTCTACCTGAACAACGCCGATGTGAAGCAGGCGCAGGCGCTGGTGCGCATGATGGCCAAGACGCGCGACCTGTTCATCGACGAGCGGCTCAACCTGCTGGTGGCGCGGGACACGCCCGAGGTCATCGCCATGATCGAGCAGCTCGTGGCGGGCCTGGACCTGCCCGAGCCCGAAGTCATGCTGGACGTGGAGGTGCTGGAGATCGCCACCGACCGCACGGCCGAGGCCGGGTTGAACTGGGCGATGGACGCCACCTACGGGCTGCAGGGCGGCGAGGCCTTCGTGCCGTGGAGCTCGCGCGGGGCCTTCCGCACGCTGGTGGCCAACCCCGTGGTGGCGGCGCGCCTGAAGGGGGACGCCGGCGCCAGCAACCTGCTGGCCAGTCCCAAGCTGCGCGCGCGCAACAAGGAGAAGGCCAAGATCCAGATCGGCGACAAAGTGCCGGTGTTCACCAGCACCTCCACGGCCAACGTGGGCGTGTCCACCGCAGTGAACTACATCGACGTGGGGCTGAAGCTGGAGGTGGAGCCCACCGTGCAGCTGGACAACGAGGTGGTCATGAAGGTGCTGCTGGAAGTCAGCAGCCTGGGCCAGCGGGAAAGCTCCGGCGGCCCGCAGCCGACCAGCGCCTACCGCATCGGCTCGCGCACGGCCAGCACGTCGCTGCGGCTGCGGGATGGCGAGACGCAGGTGCTGGCCGGCCTCATCAACGACGAGGACCGCAAGGCCATCAGTGGTGTGCCCTACGTGTCGGAAGTGCCACTGCTGGGGCGGCTGTTCGGCGTGCACACGGACGGCCGCAAGAAGACCGAGATCGTGCTGCTGATCACGCCGCACGTGCTGCGCAACCTGGCGCTGCCCGAGGCCAGCCAGAGCATCCTGCCCTCGGGCGTCGATGCCAACCCCGGCGCTGAAGGGGTGCGGCTGCGCTCGCGGGGCAGCGTGGCCGCCCCCCTGGGCGGCGAGGGCCTGGGGGCGACGGCATCGGCGCCCGCGGCGGTGGCCGCCCGGCCCGGCGAGGCGGTGGTGGAGCTGCAGACCTCGGACAACGTCGCCGCCGGCGAGACGCTGTCCATCGGCCTCACGAACAAGGCAGGTGTTCCCGTGTCCGGGCAGCTCCTGTACGACGCCTCGCTGTTCACGCGCGCCGACGCGACGGGGGCCGACGCGAGCAGCGGCCTTGTGGACGTGCAGCTGGGCGCCCAGGCGCAGAAGGTCGTCGTGCTGCGGGCGAGGCCTGGCAGTGCAGGGCAGTCCGCCATCATCGAGTTCGCCAACGGGCGGGCCAGCAGCGCCAAGGGCGACCCGCTGTCCGTGCGCGTGGAGGGCGAGGGCCATGTCGAAGTGCGGCCGAACTAGCGGGGCCCGCGGCTTCACGCTGATCGAGATGCTGGCGGTGGTGGCCATCGTCGGCATCCTCGCCGCTGCGGCCCAGCCGCTGGCGGTGTGGGTGCACAAGCGCCAGCGCGAGGCCGACCTCCGCCAGGCGCTGCGCACGCTGCGCCACGGGCTGGACGCCTACCGCCAGGCCGCCCGCGACGGCCACATCGCCTTGAAGGCCGATGACAGCGGCTACCCGCCCGACCTCGACAGCCTGGTGCGCGGTGTGCCCGATGCCAAGGACCCGCAGCGCCGCAAGCGCTTGTACTTCCTGCGCAGCCTGCCCCGCGACCCGATGGCCGAGGCGACCCTGCCCGCCGTGCAGACCTGGGCCCTGCGCAGCTACGACAGCCCGCCCGAGTCGCCCGCGCCGGGGCGTGACGTGTTCGACGTGCATTCACGATCGGACGGCATGGCCATCGACGGCACCCGGTACCGGGACTGGTGATGCGCAGCCGACTCGCCCGCGGCTTCACGCTCATCGAGCTCATCGTCGTGATGGCCATCGTCGCGTTGCTGGCCGGCATCACGGCGCCGCGCTACTTCGCATCGGTGGACCGCGCCAAGGCCAGTAGCCTGCGCGCGTCGCTGGCCGTCATGCGCGATGCGCTGGACAAGTACGCGGCCGACAAGGGCCGCTACCCGGACACGCTGCAGCAGCTGGTGCAGGAACGCTACCTGCGCCAGGTGCCGGAGGACCCGCTGACCGGCAGCACGCAGAGCTGGGTCATGCTGGCGCCGCCCCCCGCGGCCGACCTGGCCGGGCAGGTGGGCGACGTGCGCAGCGGCGCCGCCGGCCGTGCGCCGGACGGGAGCCTGTATGCGGACTGGTGAGCACGGCCCCCGCCGCCGGCGGACGGCGCGGGGCCGCGGCTTCACCTACCTGTTCCTGCTGTTCGTGCTGGCGCTGGGCGGCGTCGCGCTGGCGGCGCTGGGCGAGCTGGAAAGCACGCGGCAGCAGCGCGAGCGCGAGGCCGAGCTGCGCTTTCGTGGCGAAGCGATCGCGGCGGCGCTGGGGCAGTACGCGTCGGTGACGCCGCTGGGTCACCTGCCGCTGCCGCAGCGCCTGGAGGAGCTGCTGGCGGACCACCGCTTTCCCAAGGCGCAGCGGCACCTGCGCCAGCTCTATGCGGACCCGTTCACCGGCCTTGCGGACTGGGAGCCGGTGATGGGCGAAGGGGCGGTGGCGATCGCGGAGGGCGCTGCCAGCCAGCTGGTGGGCCGCGGCATCGTCGGCGTGCGCAGCCGCTCCTCGCGGCGGTTGATGGCCACGAAGGACGGCCGCGCGACGGCGCGGGACTGGGTGTTCATCAGTGCGACGGCGGTGCCCGCGCTCCCGGCCGAATGAGCCGAACGGCTCATGCCGTCGGCAAGCCTTCAACACCCGGTCACGTGCGGTTTCTAAAGTTTCCGGATGGTGTGTTCGTCGCGAAGTTTTGTGGCGGGCTCCACGCCCGCCGAGCTCCGCTGCGCCCTGTGCGCATCCTTCATGACCACGACAGACGCCTTGGCCGATCCCTCCACCTCCTTGCCAGACGACCCGGTCGAAGCCATCGTGCGCGCCGCGGAGTCCGCGCTCACCGTGCGGCGCCGCTACCAGTTCTTCGTCTGGACGCAAAGCTACCTGGCCCGGCTGATCCCGCACCAGCTGGTCGTCTGCGGTTCCTACGACCGCGCGGCCCGCGACCTGGTCTTCGACGTGTTCAACAGCGTCAGCCTGACGCCGGCGCTGATGGCCGCGCTGGGCGACTCCCGCAGCCTGCTGATGCGCCACCTGCAGGCGCGCTGGCTGGAGCAGCGCGGGCGGCCCGCCACCGTCGCGAGCGCGGACCTGTCCTTCACCGCGCTCGGCGAGGAGCGCGACGCCCTGCTGGCGGCCCAGCTCGGCACGCTGCTCATGCATGGGGTCTCGCGGCCGCAGCGGCCCCAGGAGATCGAGAGCTTCTTCGTGTTCGCGTCCCAGGACGGCGCTGCGCTGACCTCGCTGGCCAGCCGGCTGGAGCTGATGCTCCCGCACGTCCACGGCACCTGGCAGCGGGTGCAGGCGGTGGAGCGCGAGGTCGGCGTGGCGAGCACGGTGCAGGCGCCACCCGTGCGCGTGGGCGGCGTGACGCAGCGCGAGCGCGAGATCCTGGGCTGGCTGCGCGAGGGCAAGAGCAACCAGCAGATCGCCGACGAGCTGGGCATCAGCGCGCTCACCGTGAAGAACCACGTGCAGAAGATCCTGCGCAAGCTGGGCGCGGCCAACCGTGCGCAGGCCGTGGCGCAAGCCATGTCGCTGCAACTGCTGGACCGCCCGGTGCAGACCGCCGCGACAAGGTCGCGCCTGCTGCCGTGATCCGAACGGATCAGTGGGTTTGTCCGTAGTCCGAACGGCCTGCGAACGACATCACGGATCGGTGCGGGTGTCACCAACACCCACAAGAATGCCGGCTGAAACGATCTTGCCGATCACCGCTCTTTGAACCCGGGTCAACAGACCCAGGCGCCCAAGGCCACCGCCGATTGCTGATGCCGCAATCCAGGGGAGGCAGCCAGGCGTGACGGACCCACGGCCACCTCCGGCCGCGGCGTTCCCTACACCGACTGTCATACGGAGAACCATCACATGAAGCTCAAGACCCTTGCCCTGGCCGCCCTGACGGCCGTCGCCGCTCCGGCCTTCGCCGCCATCGAAACGGCCGGCTCCTTCGGCGAAGCCGAATTCGTGTTCGTCGCCACGAACGCCGCCGGCTCCTACGCCCAGGACCTGGGCACCACGGCCAACTTCATCACGGCCCTGCAGGGCGGCGCTTCGTTCACGCAGAGCGTGGCCGGCACCGAGTGGGACAAGTTCCTGGCCTTCGGCGGCACGAACACCCAGTGGGCCATCATCGCCGTCCAGCCGCTGGACCTGGGCATCAACCCCGGCGAGATCAACGCCTGGACGACCCGCAACATCAACCAGCCCCTGGGCACGATCCAGAACGTCCAGTCCAACGACGGCTCTGCCAACCTGGCCGAGCAGTTCTTCAAGATCGACGTGGCCGCCAACCCCAAGAGCGCCAACAACCGCGTCGCGTCCGTCTTCGGCAGCTACGCCTACACCGATGGCCGCATCCTGGCCTTCAACACCTTCTTCGATGCCAAGAACAACATCGGCACCGCCTCGGACCTGGTCTACCTGACCCCGTCGGGTGACATCAGCGACCTGCCGTCGCAGTACACGGTGCTGACCGCCAAGGCCAACTTCGACGGCACCACCATCGCCATCACCACCCCGGTGCCGGAGCCGAGCACCTACGCGATGCTGGCCGCCGGCCTGGCCGCCGTGGGCTTCGTGGCCCGCCGCCGCAAGTCCGCCTGACCGGCGCGCCGGGCCTCATGCCCGGCTTCTGATCCCCCTTCATTCGACCGCCCACCGGTGCCACGCAGGCACCGGATCGGCGGAGCGCTTCCCGAACGTCTCACCGAAAGCATTCCCATGAAGCTCCGCTCCTCCCTGATCGCCCTGGCCTGCCTGGCCAGCTTCGGTGCCGCCCATGCACTGACCCCGGCCGAAGTCGTCGCCGCCCGCGCCGACGGCTCGCTGAAGGAAGTCCGTCTGACGGGCGCCTCGGCCCTGCGCCTGATGGTCGGCGCGTACATCCAGGCCGACCTGGCACAGCCCAACACGTTCGACGTGTTCTTCGATTCCGCCACCGGTGCCAACCACCGCGCCTACACGTTCCGCACCAAGACCGTCATCGGCAACTGGCCGGTCGGCACGCCGGTGCTCATCACCAAGCGTGATGCGGGTGGTTCCGCCCAGGGCGTGACGCCGCTGGCCGCCGCCGACGCCACACAAACGCACATGCTGGTCGACGGCAGCTGCACCGTCGCCGCGGGCGGCGCCTCGCCCTCCACCGACATCCTGAAGGCAGGCTTCATCTGCTCCGGCACCACGGCCGCCCTGGCCCACGCCGGCTTCTCCGACGTCGAACCCAGCCTGCTGCAGGCTGTCGTGAACCTGCCCACGGGCACGCAGCCGGTCGACGTGTCGTCGCTGGACGCTGCCGGCTTCGTGCAGAACATCTTCGCCGTCGCCGTCAACAACAAGCTCTACCTGGCCCTGCAGAAGGCCCAAGGCCTGGACAACGCCGGCGCCATCGACGAGTCCGCCGCCAAGCAGCCCAGCCTGCCGAAGAGCTTCGTCGCTGGCGTGCTGACCGGCCAGATCTTCGGTGGCTCGGCCACCGCCAAGAAGGGCTGGAACCTGCTGATCCCCGCCTCGGTGGACAGCAACATCAACAACAAGCGCGTCAACGTCTGCCGTCGCACGCCGGGCTCGGGCACGCAGGCCGCTTCCAACCTGTACTTCGCCAACAACCCCTGCGGCGGTTCGGCCAACCAGTACCCGCCGACGGCCGGCACGACCAACGCGGCATTGGCTGTCACCGGCAGCCTCACGACGCTGCAGAACAGCAGCAGCGGCGCCGTGGAGACCTGCCTGAAGACCGTGGATGACCTGGCCGACGGCACCGGCGGCGGCTACGCCCTCGGCGTGCTGGGCCGCGAGAACAACCCGACCCCCGTGGTCGCCGGTGTCTCGCAAGACAAGCAGTACCGCTACGTGAAGCTCAGCGGCTCCACCCCGACGCGCGCCGCACTCGTCAATGGCGAGTACGACTTCGCCGTCGAAGCCTCGATGCAGTGGGCCAAGGCCGGCTTCAGCAACGCACCGTCGGCCGACGTGCTGCCGCTGCTGAGCAAGATGCGTGGCGAGATGGGCAAGGCCGCCATCCTGCAAGGTCTGGATGCCGACCTGCAGAACGGCCTCGCCGCGCTGCCGTCGACCGTGGCCGGCGCCTGGGCCGATCTGGACCCGGTCACCAAGAGCTTCACCTCGCACACCAACCGCATCAGCGGCAACAGCTGCTCTTTCGTCCGCATGACGAAGTAAGCCCCAGCCGCGAGAGGCATGCCTGCGCATGCCTCTTCACGGCAACCGCCGGAAGCACCCGCTTCCGGCGGCCTCGTTTGACGAGGCGATGGGTGATGCCATGGCGTGATGGCATCACCCATCGCCTTCCCGCCGCCAGCCTCCTCCAAGCCGCCCCACCTCACGCCATGAAGCACGCCCTCTTGAACCGGATCACGCTGGCCAGCGCATTGCTGCTGGCGACCTCGCTGGCTCACGCCGACATCCAGATCGGCGACGGCACCGCGGCCAGCGCGACGGCCGGCCAGCCGGTGCCGGAACTGGTGCTGATCATCTGGGACCGCACGGCCAAGGTCTCCTACACCAAGGACCTGGGCATCGCCGCCTACGCAAGCGCCTACGCCGCAGGCGACACGAGCAAGAACCTGTTCGTCTACGGCCAGCAGGACACGGGCTTCCAGCAGCTGTTTCCCGCCCTCAACACCGACAGCAACTTCACGAGCTTCCTGGCCGCCTCCTCGGGTGTGGCCAATCAGGTCTGGGCGGTCGTCGGCGCCGAGCTGAATGCGGACTCCGGCGGCATCGGCGCCGAGTCCTTCACGCTGTTCACGACGCTGAACACCGGCAACCTGCCCAACGGCACGACCAATCCGGCGTACTTCGACTTCGCCGGCGTGGACGTCAACGGCAACCCGAACACCAGCGCGCATTTCAACAACGCCGAGCTGGTCAGCGCCGCCACCAACTTCTCCGACTGGACCATCGGCCACAACAACAACGCGGCCAACCTGACCAACACGCACCAGTGCGCGCAGTCGCCCCAGCGCTGCAGCGCGGGCAATGCCGCGATCGTCAACGGGTCCAGCTTCGACGTCGAAACCTCGCCGGGCTACGCCGGCTTCTTCCTGCCCGGCGGCAATCTCGTGTCCAACGGCCACGGCAACATCCTGAATCCGGTCGGCAAGTCCTCCTGGTTCTACCGTGGCACCGTCAGCAGCGACATCAGCGACGACTCCATCCTCGTCGACGAGTTCGACAACCTGGGGCACGACGCCTACTGGGGCCTGGGCGTCGACACGAACGGCAACTACATCCTCAGCTACACGCTGCAAGCGTCGCTCGCGCAGCCGCAGACGGCCGCCGGCGCATTGCTGCGCCTGCGCACCGATTTCGCCGCGCAGTACGGCCGTACGCGACTGATCGACATGCCGGTCGGCGCCGTCTCACCGGTGCCTGAACCCGGCACCTGGGGCCTGATGGGCCTGGGACTGGCCGTGTTGGCCGCACGCGCGCGACGACGCGCCTGACCTCGTGACGGCGTGCGGTGTCATGGCACCGACGCCGGCCTTTCACGACCGCTTCACCCGCTCTCGGGACACTGATTTCATGGACGCCGGACCGACGCGCGCCCCCCCGCGGGCGCGTGGGCTCTTCTGCTTTTTGTGGGTGCTGGCGCTGTGCCTTGCCGGCCTGCCAGCGCATGCCCAGCCGCCGGCGCCGCTGCGCTTCGACATCCTCGAATTCGAGATCGAAGGCAACACCCGCCTGACCGCCACGCAGGTGGAAGCCGCCGTCATGCCGTTCATGGGCGAAGGCCGCGACATGGCGGCCATCGAAGGCGCGCGCGCCGCGCTGGAGAAGGCCTACCAGGGGGCCGGATTCCTCACCGTGTTCGTCGACGTGCCCGAGCAGCGCGTCGATGGCGGCGTGGTGCGCCTGGCCGTGCTGGAGGGCCGCGTCGACAAGCTTTACGTGACCGGCTCGCGCTACTACGACCAGGGCCGCATCCGCGAGGTGGCGGCCGAGCTGGCCGAGGGCCGCGTGCCCAACTTCAACGTCGTGCAGCATCAGGTGGCCGCCCTGTCGCAGACTGCCGAGCGCCGCGTGCAGCCGGTGCTGCGCCCGGGCCGCGAGCCCGGCACGGTGGAGGCCGAGCTGAAGGTGACCGACAAGCTCCCGCTGGGCGGCAGCGTGGAGGTGAACAACGCCGCGGCCGCAGGCACCGAGAGCCTGCGCGCCGCCGTCAACCTGCACTACGACAACCTGTTCCAGCGCGAGCACTCGCTGTCGCTGACGGCGCTGACGGCGCCCATGCAGCCCAGCCAGTCGCAGGTGGTGGTGCTGAACTACCTGGTGCCGCTGGGCGACGGCGACTCTCTGAGCTTCAGCGCCGTCAATTCCAGCAGCGACGTCGACAGCCTGGGCGGCACGCGCGTGCTGGGCAAGGGCACGACGCTGGGCTTTCGCTACGGCATGAACCGGCTGGACGCCAACGCCGCACACGGCCTGTCGCTGGGGTTCGACGTGAAGGATCTGAAGGAAGACGTGCAGACCAGCGCCGGCGCCATCGGCTCGCCGCTGCGCTATGCGCCGCTGCAGCTGGCCTACAACGGCAACTGGTGGGGCGAGGGGAGCCAGCAGCAGCTCAGCGCGAACGCGGTGTTCGGCCTGCGCCCGGTGTGGCGGCAAATGCGCGCGGACTGCCAGCTGGCCGACGGCAGCTTCGGCCTCGCCGACCAGTTCGCGTGCAAGCGCCGCGGCGCGGACGGCGGCTTCACCACCTTCAAGCTCGACTGGCGCGCCAGCCGCCGCGTGGGCCCGACCGAATGGGCATGGCGACTGGGCGGGCAACTGGCCAGCCAGCCGCTCGTGAGCGCCGAGCAGTTCGCCGTGGGCGGTGCCGACTCCGTGCGCGGCTACCCCGAGGCCGCCGTGTCGGCGGACTACGGCGTGCTCGCCTCGTTCGAGCTGCGCAGCCGCAACCTCGCCCCGGCGCTGCTGGACGCCTTCAAGGGTGCCAGCCTGCCGCCGTTCACCGAAATCATGTTCTTCGCCTTCGGCGACGTGGCCCGCGTGGCGCTGCTGGAGCCGGAGCCCGGCCAGCCCCACCGCAGCACGCTGATGGGCACCGGCATCGGCGTGCGGCTGGGCATCCAGCCAGGCCTGTCCTTCGCGATGGACTGGGCCCGCCGCCACCGCGACGTGGTGGGCCGCAGCCTGCCCGATGAACGCGTGCATGTGCGCGCCGCCTTGCGCTTCTAGCCATGTCCAAGACCGCCGCCACCACCAAGACTGCCGCCCTGCTGCTGACCCCGCTCGTGGCCGCACTGGCGGCCAGCCTGCCGCTGGCGGCGCTCGCCCAGGCCCCTGTGGCGGCACCGCCGCCGCCCCCCATCAACAGCGTGCCCAAGCCAGCGGTGGGCTGGCGCGTGTACGGCAGCGGCGGTGCGGCACCGGTCAACGTGAACAACCCGCGTGGCGGCGTCGACATGACGATCAGCCAGACCAGCCAGCGCGGCATCTACAAGTGGGAGAGCTTCGACATCGGCGCGGCCAGCTCTGTCACGTTCGACATGGCGCTGGCCGGCTCCAGCGCGCTGAACCGCATCAGCGGCGGCAGCCCCAGCCAGATCTTCGGGCAGCTCAAGGCCACCAATGGCGGCGAGATCCTGCTCTACAACCGCAACGGCATCCTGTTCGGCAAGGAGGCGCGCGTGGACGTGGGCGCGCTGATGGCGACGACGCTGGCACCCCGCGATGCGGACTACCTGAACGGCTTCGTCAGCAACATCACCGGCGCGAACTCCGCGCTGAGCATCGCCCACGACGACGAGGCCAACCCCGGCAGCCGCTATGCCGACAGCTTCATCCACATCGACACGGGCGCCGAGATCAAGACGGCCGAGGGCGGCCGCATCCAGCTCTATGCCAGGCGCGTCGAGAACGCCGGCTCACTGACGGCACCCGGCGGCCAGGTCGTGCTGGGTGGCGGTGCCGAGGTCTTCTACAAGCTGCCCACGGCCGAGCCGTTGTACGCGTCGGAGGCCAACCCCAACGTGCCCGCGCTGCGTGGGCTGCTGGTCGAGGTGGGCCGCGCCGGCTTGGACAGTGGCGACGGTCGCGTGACCAACACCGGGAGCATCAGCGTGCCACGGGGCAACGCAACGCTGGTGGGCATGGCCGTGAACCAGGCCGGCCGCATCAGCGCCACCACCAGCGTGTCGCAGAACGGCTCCATCCTGTTGCTGGCCCAGGGCGATGCAGGCGTCAACCGTGACGGCAGCCAAGTCCCGCTGCCCGCGTCCGATCCGGACTACAAGCGCGCCGTGCGCAGCGGCACGCTGACGCTGGCCGCCGGCAGCGTCACCGAGATCACGCCCGACGCCAACGGCGCCGACGGCAAGCCGCTGACCAGTGACGACAACGCCAGCTTCACGCGCTCGCGCCTGCACCTCGCCGGCAGCCTCATCGACGTGCAGGGCCGCATCACCGCACCCGGTGCCGTGGCCGAGGTGCGTGCACTGGAGCGGCCCAACTACATCGCCGACCTCGTCACCGGCACGCCGTTGAGCGCCACGGCCGGCCGTGTGGTGCTGGGCAGCAGCGCCAGCATCGACGTGTCCGGCACCACCGACACCACCGTCAGCGCCGCGCGCCACTTCGTCACCACCGAACTGCTGGGCAGCAACGACCTGCGCGATGCCCCGCTGCAGAAGGATGGGCTGCTCTACCGCAACAAGGTCACGCTGGACATCCGCGGCACGTCGCCCATCCTCGGCGACCTGGCCAATTACCGCTCGGCCGTGCAGCGCAGCGCCAGCGAGCGCCTGGCCAGCGGCGGCAGCCTGCGCCTGCTGGCGGGCGAGGCCGTGGTGGCGCATGCGGGCTCCAGCCTCAGCGTGGCCGGCGGACGCGTCACCTACACCGATGCCCTGGTCGCGCCCACGCAGCTCTACAGCAGTGCCGGTACCGCCTACACGCTCAACACCGCGCCCAAGGACCTGGTCTACAGCGCCATCACCAACGCCGGCACCAACCAGGCCCGCTATGACCGCTGGGGGCCGATGGTCAGCTATGGCAGCGCCGCACCCGCGCGGCTGGAGTCGGGCCATGTCAGCGGCCAGGCCGGCGGCAGCCTGACGCTGATCGCACCTACCGTGTCGCTGGCCGGCGCGCTGCAGGGCAGCACCGTGCAGGGCACACGCCAGCGGCTGGGGCAGGACGCGCTGGCCGCAACCAGCCAGCTCGTCATCGGCGCCCTGGCGCATAACGGCGCCCTGGGCAGCAGCGGCTATGCCGGCGCCGTGCTGCGGACCTTCCAGCTCGGTGCCGAAGCGCCCGCCGCGGACACCTCCGGCCTGTCGCTGCAGGCGCTGCGTGCCTCGGGCTTCGGTGCGCTCAGCATCACCACCATCGGCGACGTGCAGCTGGGCGGCGACGTGGCGCTGCCCGCGCTGGGCGTGATGCGCCTGCAGTCCGAACGCGGCACGGTGGACGTGGCCGGCAGCGTGCAGGCCACGGGAGGCCAGGTCACGCTGCGCAGCCTGGCAGGCGACGTGCGGGTCGCGCCGCTGGCGCGCATCGACGTGTCCGGCGCCTGGATCAACGCCGCGCTGGACCCGACGCTCGGCGCCTCGGCCCCGTCGCTCGCCATCCAGGGCGGCACGGCCAGCCTGCAGGCCGGCGGTGACCTGGACCTGGGCGTGGGCAGCGTGCTGGACGTGTCGGGTGGCGGCCTCGTCACGGCCAGCCAGACGATCACCGGCGGCGCCGCCGGCAGCCTCGCGCTGTCGGCCGGCCCGAGTTCGCTGACGCCGGGCAATGCCGCGCACACGCTGCACCTCGGCGCCGAGCTGCGCGGCTACTCGCTCACGCAGGGCGGCAGCCTCAGCCTCACCGCCCCGGTGTTGCGCTTCGGCGCGGCCGGTGCCACCGCCGATGCCGCCGGCACCGTGCGCCTGGGCAGCGATGTCGTGTCTCGCGGCGGCTTCCAGACGCTGGCCTTCGAAGGCCGTGAGTCGCTCATCGTCGAGGCCGGCACCACGCTCGCACCACGCACCCAGCTCTGGCTGCCCACCGCCGCCACGCGCTTCGAAGTCAGCGGCAGCAGCGCCTGGCGCGACACGCTGACGCTCGGCAGCCCGCTGCAGGGCTACGCCCGGCCCGTGAACCTGAGTCTGGCCTCCAGCGGCTACAACGCCGCCAGCGCGCATGGCCAGCTCACCATCGCCGCGGGCGCCGCCGTCTCGCTGGACCCGACCGCCCGCCTCACCCTTACCGCACGCAACCGGCTGCGCATGGACGGCGAGCTGCGAGTGCCCGGGGGCCAGGTCAGCCTGGCCCTCACCACGGCCGAGGGCGACGCCAGTCAGGCACGCTCGCTGTGGCTGGGCAGCACCGCCCGCATCGACGTGGCTGGCTTGCGCCAGCTGCAGCCCGGTACCGACGGCCTGCTCACCGGCCGCGTGCTGGCCGGCGGCAGCGTGAACCTGGATGCTGGCGTGGCCAGTGGCGCCGCCAGCTCGGCTTACTTCACGCACCTGGTGGTGCAGCGCGGCGCCGTCATCGACATCGACGGGGCCTCTGGCCTGCTGGACGTGCGCGAGCGCGTCAACGGCGGCGACCGCGTGACGCGCCAGCTCGTCGGCAGCTCGGCCGGCTCGCTCACCGTGCGTGGCAACGGCACGCTGCTGCTGGAAGGGGAGCTGCAGGCCCATGCCGGCAGCGCCGACCAGAGCGGCGGCCGGCTGCAGGTGCGGCTGGAGGCCGGCTATGCCGACGCCAGCGCATTGCCGCCGGTCCAGAGCCTGGTGCTCGCCGCCAGCGGCGGGCAACTCACCCGCACCCTGACGCCGGACACGCTGGGCAGCCTCGTCACCCGCCTCGACCGCGCGCGCATCGATGCGCCCTGGGTGGCCGGCTCCGGCATCGCCGAGCTGTCGCTCAGTGCGCGCGAGCGCCTCGCCATCGACGGCGGCGTGGCCCTGAGCCTGGCCCGTGCGATCACCATCGACACGCAGGCCCTGGCCGTCGCGCCGCAGGCCGGCGCCACCGCGGCACAGCTCGCGGCGCCGCTGCTGAGCTGGGCCAACACGCAGCAGGCCGTCACGCAGGGCAACAACCTCGTTCGCCCCGCCGCCACGGCCACCGGCGGCACCGGCAGCCTGGCGCTGCAGGCCGGCGAGCGACTGGACGTCAGCGGCCAGCTCGTCAGCCAGGGCATCGCCCAGTTGTCGCTGGCCAGCGGTGGCGACCTGGTGCTGCAGAAGCCCGCCAGCAGCGCCTCCGGCGAAGGCCGCCTCGCCACGGCCGCCGACCTGCGCCTGAGCGCCCGCCAGATCTACCCGGCCACCGACACGGCGTTCACGGTCGACGCCGCCGGCCGCCGCATCACCATTGCCGCACCCCTGGGTAACGCGCCCGACCTGCCCTGGAGCGGCGGCGGACGCCTGACACTGCAGGCCGCGCAGATCGAGCAGGGCGGCCGGCTGCGTGCGCCCGAAGGCAGCCTCACGCTGAAGGCGAGTGAAGCGCTGCGCCTGCTGGACGGCAGCGAGACCTCGGTCAACGCCGGCAGCCGCAGCTTCCTGTTCGGCAGCTGGAACGGCGAACGCTGGCAAGCGCCGGGCAGCGCGGCCGGCGCTGCCAGCACCGCCGCGCCCGCCAAGGCCGTGGTACTGGAGGCTCCCAGCGTCGTCATCGACCCCGGTGCCACGCTGGACCTCAGTGGCGGCGGCCGGCTGCTGGGCTGGCAGTTCGTGGCCGGGCCCGGCGGCTCGACCGACATCTTCAGTGCCGCCGACGGCAGCTACGCCATCGTGCCTGGCGTGCAGAGCACCGGCGCGGCTGACAACTCGCTGCCGGGCCTGCCCGCGTTGGGCCGGCAGATCCACTTCGGCGCCAGCGGCTTCACGTTGCCCGACGGCACGGTGCTGCGCGGCAGCTACACGCTGCTGCCGGCGCGATTCGCGCTGCTGCCAGGCGCGCTGCTGGTGCGCCCAGCCACGGGCAACGCACTGGCGCTGGGCCACAGCGTGCCGCGCGACGACGGCACGCTGCTGGTGGGCGCCAAGCTGGGCCAGGCCGGCACTCCGGTGTTGGATGCGCTGACCAGCAACTGGCAGGTCCTCACCCCGGCGCAGGCGCAGCGCTACAGCGAGATCCGCCTGGCCGGCGCCGACGCCTTCTTCAGCGCGCTGGCCGTGCGCAACGATGGGCGCCTGCAAGCGCTGAACCGAGACGCCGGTGCGCTGGTCGTTGCCGCGCAGCAGGCCGACATCCGCGGCGCGCTGCGCTTCGCAGCCGGCAAGGGCGACAACGGCGAGGCGGGCCGCGGCGGCAGCGCCTACTTCGCTGCCAGCGACATCACCGTGGGCCGTGGCGGCACGGGGCTGCAACTGGAGGCGCAGCAGCTCAACAACCTCGGCGTGGACCAGCTCGTGCTGGGCGCCGCGCCCACGAACTTGCAACAGCCCGCGGCGCTGGACGTGCGCGCCCAGACGGTGCGCATGGCAGACGGCCAGTCGTTGTCGGCGCCGACACTGCTGCTGGCCGCGATCGGCAGTGTGGAGGTCGGTGCCGGCGCCACGCTGCAGGCTCGCGCCGGCGGCAGCGCCGCCGCGACGAGCTGGACGGTGAATGGCGATGGTGCCGCACTGCTGCTCAGCAGCCAGGCCGACAGCGAACTGCTGCGCCAGGGCGCCACGCTGGCGGGCGGCCATCTGGTGCTGCGCGACGGTGCCACGCTGCGTGCTGAAGGCGGCCTCGTGCAGCTCGACGCGACGGCACAGGCCGGCATTGCGCACAACGCGCAGCTGGATGCCCGCGCGCTGGCGCTCGGCGTGCCCCGCCTGCAGTTGGGTGGCAGCCAGGCACTGGCCGACGACAGCCTGCTGCTGGGCGAGACACTGCTGCGCCAGCTCGGCAACGCGGCCGACCTGCGGCTGCGCAGCTACGCCGGCCTGGACCTGGTCGGTACGCTGGACTTCGGTCGTGGCGCCGACGGCCTTCCCACGCTGGGTCGGTTGACGCTGGACACGCCCGCGCTGCGCGCGGCCGCCGATGACGATCGCGCACGCATCGCCGCGCGCGAGCTGCGCCTCACCAACACCACCGGGCGGGCGGCCGTGGCGGCCGCCGCCAGCGGCCAGATCGCCCTGGCCAGCGCGGGCACGCTGCAGATCGGCCCTGGCAGCCAATCCTGGCAAGCCGCGATCACCCAGCTCACCGCGCCGGACGGCCTGGTGCTGGCCGGGGAAAACCAGATCACCGCCAGCGGCGACGTCAGCGCGCTGACCCGTGCCGTCACCGCGCAGGCAGCCGGCACTGCGCCCGCCCGCAGCAGCTGGAACGTGGCGGGCGCCCTGTCGCTGGAGGCGGCCAGCAGCACCGCCGCTGCGTTGCCACGTGGTACCGCTGCCGAGCTGACGCTGGCTGCGCAGCGCTTGCGCGTGGCCACCGACATCGACCTGCCGGCCGGCCAGCTCACGTTGGCCGCCGAGGGCGCCCTCGACATCGCGGCCGGCCGTCTCAGCGTTGCAGGCCGGCGCGACACGCTCACCAGCGGCGGCCAGAGCCTGCACGTGGACCTGGCCGCCGGCAGCATCACCGCCCGCAGCAGCACGGGCGACGTGACGCTGGCCCCTGGTGCGGTGCTGGACGTGTCCGCCGCGGGCGACGGTGATGCCGGCCGCCTGACGCTCAGCGCCGCGCAGGGCCGGCTCACCCTGCAAGGGCAGCTGCGAGCCGATGCTTCGGCCGCGGCCCTCACCGCGGCCCGCCTGCACCTGGACAGCCGCGACGCCGTCGACCTCGGCGCGTTGTCGCAGACCATTGCCACGGCCGGCGCACGGGCGTTCGAACAACAGATCGCCGTGCGCAACCGCAGTGGTGACCAGTGGCTGCCCACGGGCGCGCGGCTGGCCGCCGACGACGTCGAACTGAGCAGCGACAGCGGCCACCTGACCGTGGCGGGCACGCTCGTCGCGCTGGCCTCGGGCACCCGCGGTGGCCAGATGCAGCTGGGTGCGGGCCAGGATGTGGTCATCGCCGACGGCGCGCAGCTGACCGCGCATGGTGCGGGCAGCGGCAACGGGAGTGATGTGGACCCAAGCCGCATCGCGCTCAACAGCACCCAGGGCTGGTTGCGTCTCCAGGGCGGCAGCATGGCGCTGGAAGGTGGCGAGCTCTCGCTGCGGGCGCTGCGCGACGGCCAGGACGTGAAGATCGAGCCCGTGCAGACGCAGGTGCTGCAGGCTGGCAGCATCGATGTCGAAGGGGTGAAGGTCTACGAGGGCATCCGTGAGCTGGTGGCAGGCCTGGTACCGGCACCGGCGCCCGTGCCGGCGCCTTCGCCGAGTCCTTCGCCGAGCCCGTCTCCTAGTCCTTCGCCCAGCCCCTCGCCCGGACCAGCACCCAGCCCGGGCCCCGCACCGTCGCCGGGTCCGGCACCCAGCCCGGGGCCTGGTCCTGCGCCAGGCCCTGGTCCTGCGCCCGCTCCAGCGCCGGGGCCGGCGCCGACAGACCCCTCAGGCGGCAACGGCCCGTCCACGGGCGGCAACCAGCCTCCGAATCCTCCGCTGACGCCGGGCCCGTCGCCGACGACCCCGTCACCGGGCGATGGCCCGTCCACGGGAGGCACCCAGCCGCCCAGTCCACCACTGACGCCCGGGCCCGCTCCCGCGCCAGCCCCGGTTCCAGCGCCTGCCCCTGTGCCGGCACCCGGACCTGCCCCTGCGCCGGCACCCGGACCGGCACCTGCGCCGGGCCCGGGTCCTGCGCCCGCCCCCTCGCCGACGACCCCCTCACCGGGCGATGGCCCGTCCACGGGAGGCACCCAGCCGCCCAATCCGCCACTGACGCCTGGGCCTGCTCCTGCGCCAGCACCCGTTCCAGCCCCAGTCCCGGGGCCCACACCGGCACCGGCACCGGCACCTGCGCCTGCGCCTGCACCTGCACCT
>SXGQ01883099.1_pt1 | contig 18158 bp, 14 predicted proteins | sample 3178371 | NCBI WGS metagenome assembly SXGQ01 (sample SAMN11356859, study PRJNA531348) | freshwater metagenome | isolation source: freshwater sample F1-20 | place: China: Fuxian Lake, Yuxi | collected 2017-12-25 | reverse complement strand
CACATCCCCGTGGGAGGCTGCCCCTGAGGCCGAATGCTTGCTATAGCAATGAACCCACATTCGCGCGCAGGGGCGCGCTCCCACACCTACTTGTCATGCCCGACCCGACCGGGTATTCCTATGGCATTTCAGAGAGGTGCCCTCAAAATTCCACCTTCTAATTTCGACAGGCGAAAAAAAAAGCGCCACTTGCGTGGCGCTTTAAAACTTGCAATTAACTGTGGCTTACCACTTGTAGTTCAGCGTCACACCCAAGGTTCTTGGGGCAGACCAGTAACCCACTTGGTAGTAACCACCAACATCCATCATGTTTTGCATGACTTGCTTGTTGGTCGCGTTCTTCACCCAAATCGATGCATCGGCTTGGCCTGGACCACCCACAGGGATTTGGTCCAAAGTCAAACGTGCATTGATGGTGCCCAATGCGGACATTCTTGAATCGGCAGCCAAGTTACCCGCGTTTGCGTTAGCAGCTGTTGCGACCTTGTTGGCTGCATAGTTGTAGTAAGCGCCGGTGTAACGGTATTCCACCAAGCCCTTCAAACGACCATACTCGGTTTTGGCAAGATTGCTTTCAAGGTTCAGGTTGAAGGTGTGTTTTGGCGCGTAGCCGACTTCCAAGTTACTGGCTGCGTCGACAGTCGTGCCAGCCAAGCCTGGGCTCAAGAACTCATCAAATTTTGCGCTCAAGTAGCCATAACCCACCTGAATCTTGGTGTCCTTGCTGACTTTAAATGCGCCCTCTAACTCCAAGCCACTGTAGGTGGATGCACCTGCATTGGTGGTGGTTGGAGAAGTGCCGCCAACTGGCAAATACGAGATTTGCTGATTCTTCAACTTTGTCACGAACACAGTTGCAGAGTAAGAGGCCATGTTGGAAGCGCCTTTGACACCCACTTCGTAACTGGTCGACTCTTCAGGGCTAAAGGGCGTTTTCGCTTGCGCCAGTGTTGGTGCTTCCAATGGGAATCCACCACTCTTGAAGCCTTTAGCGATGCGCCCAAAAACCATGGTGTTGGTATCCAACTTGTGGCTCAACGCAAGCATCGGTGTCACAGACGAGAATTCAGCTTTTTCGTTCACATCGCCAGGAGCCATACCGGCTTGCCAAGCGGGTGTCACCATGGGATAGGCAACGGTTGTACTGCGCCAAACAGAGCCTGTTTTTTCTTCAGTCGTGTAACGAAGACCGGCAGTGACCGTAGTGTCTTTCGCGAGAGGGTAATCCAATTGACCATAAATGGCTTTGGCCTCGGTGCCTAAACCAAAGTTCGTTTGACGATGACGAATGTTCACAGGACTAAAGCTAAAAAATCCACCAATTTGATCTTGAACGGTCGAGCCTTCATCTTTGAAGTAATAAACACCCCCTACATAGTTGATGTTGTTTGCAGAACCAACCACTTGCAGTTCGTGAGATTGGGTTTTGTATTCTGTTTTTCTGATGCCAGAGAACACATTGGCTGCCGTGCCGTCGTAATCACCTTGGTCGTTGTAATCCATGGTGCGGTAACTGCCCGTGTATTTCAACTGGTTATTGGCATTCAATGGGGTTTCAACACTCCAAGAATGCCCGGTCACCTTTAAACCCTGAATAGGCGCAAAGGTTGACGTGGTGGATGTGGGAACGCCAGTTTGCAGGCTCGGGGTAATAACTGCCCCTAAACCAGGATTGAAGAAACTAGGAAAGCAACCCAGCCCTGCTGAAACTGCACCGCTCCAGTTAGAGCAATAACCTGTGGTTTTAATCAACGACATAGGTGTCGTTGTTTCGTTGATATTACTGCGATCGATCGAGTAATAAACCTTGGTGTCTTTGGAAACATCAAACTTGGCGTTCAACTTGAACGCTTCACGGTCGCGATTGCCCCACTTGTCAGCAGCAGCTGGGTTATTCAACCAACCGTCTTGCTTTTCTTTGCGCGCAGCAATGGTCAAACTCAATACGTCGTTGATTTTGGGTGTATCAACAGAAACTTTCTGAACGACACGACCGTAGTTGCCAATTTCCAATCCGACGTTGCCAGAAAATTGACCACTGGGTTTGCGGGTCACAAAGCTCACGGCGCCACCCAAGGTGTTGCGGCCAAACAAGGTGCCTTGTGGTCCACGCAGCACCTCCACACGCTCCAAATCGAGCATGTCAAACAATGCGCCTTGGTTTTTACCGACAAAAACGCCGTCAACATACATGCCGATCGCGGGGTCCATCCAGATGGAGGGCTGACCGGTACCCAAACCGCGAATAGAGGTTGCCGAGATCAAACCAGAAACTGGGGCCGCAACGATATTCAGGTTAGGAATAGCGCCTTGCAAATCGGCTGCGCCTTCGATTTTGCGGTTTTCCAGGGCTTGGCCTGAAATGGCGGTGATGGCCATAGGCACATCTTGGATGCGCTCAGTACGCTTTTGAGCGGACACCACCACCTCGTCCATGCCTTCTTGGGCAAATGCGTTGGTGGCGCATGCGGCGGTAATCAAGAATGGAATTGTGCGCAGTGCAAATTTTCCGAATCTCTGTGTTTTCATCGTTATCTCCTGGTTTTAAAGAGGGTGCTTGGGGCTTTGCATGAACGAGTCTAGTTTTTTGCAAATTTGCGACATCGTCCGAAGGGGTTAGATATTTTTGGCGTTTTCCTAGTGTTTTCCCTTATGGGGACAAGCTTGGAACTCATGAAGTAACTTCTGAATGAAAGTGACTCGGATGACCATTTCAGTTGGGGTATCGGGAACTCATTGTTGGTAAATACGAAAAGTGCTCCATCGTCAAATCAGACTAAGTTGCGACCCCTACCTAACGGTTCCCGAACCCCCGTGGGTGCGCAAAAGATGCGCGTCAACCCGCTGGATATTCGCGCTTGAGCGTTGTTTTGAGCATTTTTCCGGCGGGGTTTCGCGGCAATATTTCCGTGCGCACATGCACCCGCTTGGGCACTTTGTAGGCCGCCAGTCGGCTGCCTACGTGGGCCTGAACCTGCTCGGGCGTGAGGTGCGCACCCGGGGCCAGCACCACCACGGCCACCACGGCCTCGCCAGTTTGGTCGTCGGGTTGACTGAACACTGCGGCCTCGGTCAGTGCCGGGTGTTGCAGCAGGCAAGACTCCACCTCGGCGGCGGCAATTTTTTCGCCCGCACGGTTGATCACGTCTTTGATGCGGTCTACCACCCGCAGCAGACCGCCAGTTTCCAAAATGCCAATATCGCCGGTGCGGAACCAGCCAGCGCCATGCGCTTGCGCCGCCTCACCGGTTTCCCCCAGATATCCCTGCATCAGGCTCACGCCGCGCAGCCACACCTCCCCCGCCTGCCCCGGCGGTAAGTCGGTGCCATCCAAATCAACCACACGTAGCTCGATGATGGGCGACAAAGACCCTGCGGCCTGTGGATGGTGTTGAAACAGCTGCCCGGAGGCCGCCGCGCACACCCCGTTGGTTTCGGTCAGGCCGTAGCCAATGCCCGACATCGAGTTGCTGCGGCGCGTCAACACGTCGTCGATCAGGCGCTGGGGCAGACCCGCCCCGCCAAAGCCCACGCCACCCAAGGTGCCGGTCACGGCCAAATCGTCAAAACCGGGTTCGGCCAGCAACTGCATCACCATGGAGGGCGCGCCGTTGAATTGGGTGATTTTTTCGGCCTGAATCAATTCCAGCGCTTGCGCCGGGTTCCAGCGGCGTATGAACACAAGGCGGCGGCCATGGCGCAGCGCTGTCAACAATTGGGCGTGCAAACCACTGACATGGAACAGCGGCACGGCAGTGAGGGTGGTCGGTTGAAGGCTACGAGCCATCATGACGGCGATGGCTTCGGGCGAGGTCATGGCCGATATGGCCCCGATGTAATCAATATTGAACAAGCCCTGGCACACCGCCCTCTGTGATGACAGCACGCCTTTGGCCTGGCTGCTGGCCCCCGAGGTGAACAAAACCAAGGCCGCATCGTCTGGGGCTAACTCGGGGGGCTGCACCGCAGGTGCGCCCGGCGCAGTCAGGGCGGCCCAATCGGCAAGGCCTTGGCCGGGCAAGCCATCGAGCACCACGGCACGGCAAGCCAAACCGTTCAAATCTTGCGCCACATGGGCAAATCGTTCGGCATCGCAGATCAACAAGCCGGGTTTCAGGTCGCGCAAATTGGCCATCAACTCGTCGCGCAGGCCATAACTGTTCAAGGGTGCAGGTACGGCCCCCAACAAAACCACAGCGGCAAAGGTCACCGCCCATTCGGGCCGGTTGCGCATGGCAATGGCCACCCGATCACCGGCACGCACACCCCACTCGGTCTGAAGGCGTCCGGCCAAGGCGTCCACCACATTGAAAAACCGTTCAAAAGTCCAACGGTCACCCTCGTACACCATAAACTCGCGCGGTCCATGGGCACGCCCCGCGTTGATGAGCGCGGGCAGGTTGGGAAAGGCGTTGCGATAGGCCAATAAGTTGTGACCGTTCACCGTGACCGTGACCCGCTCGAACGGCGCACCCGGCCCGGTAAGTTGCTCGCGGCAACGGGCCAACTGGTCCAGAATGTTCGGGTTCGAAGGGGGTGTGTCAGGCGCAGATGAATCGGTCATGGCGGTCAAAAACCTTTCAGGCAGGCGTAGCGGTTGCGATGGAACACGCCATCGCCCAAAGACTGTTGCAACACCCGGGCACGCTTGACGATCAGGCCCAGATCAAACTCGTCGGTCACGCCAATACCGCCGTGCAGCTGAATGGCCTCGTTCATGAGTTTTTCGCACAGGTCAGAGGCACGGCCCTTGGCCAGACTGGCCAGCAGGGCCAGGTCTGCGCTATCGGTATCAATGGCCGACAACGCGGCACGCACGCAGCTTTGCAGCATTTCCAGCTCGGTATACAGCCGGGCCATGCGGTGTTGCAGGGCCTGAAAAGAGCCAATCGGCACGTCAAACTGCACCCGCTCCTTCAGGTAGGCGTTGGTGCGGTCAAAAGCCTCGCGCATCAGCCCCAGCCCTTCGGCGGACAGGCAAATGCGGGCACGGTCCAGTGCGGCAGTCAGTGCCTGCCCTGCATCGAGGGTCTGCTGGTCACGGCCCCCCAAACGCATGTCGGCAGAAACTTGCACCCCAGACAACTGCAGGCGGGCGTAATTGCGGCTGTCGGCCAGCCGGTTGGGCTGCAAACTCACCCCGGCACTGGCGGTATCCACCACAAACAAGCCCAGTTCGTCGTCGGCTGACTCACCCATGCGGGCCACCACGATCACCCAAGAGGCGCCGTTGCCGTCCATGACAAACCATTTTTCACCGTCAAGCACCCAAGCATCGCCCACAAGGTGTGCAGTGGTTTTGATTTTTTCTGGGTTGTGTCGGCCTTGCTCGTCAATGGCCAAAGCCATCCGTTGTGTGCCGTCTATCAGGACCGGCAACAAAGCTTGCCGCTGAGATTCTGTGCCTGCGCGGAGCACCAGTTCGCCGCACAACACCACCGACGACAGCAACGGCAGGGCCGCCACACTGCGGCCCATGGCCTCAAAAATAGCCCCCAGCCCCATGTACCCCACAGCCAGGCCGCCCTCAGATTCAGGAAACACGGCCGCGGGCCAACCCAGCTCAACCACTTGTTGCCACAACGTGGGCTCAAAGCCCAGCTCGGCCCGGCTGTCGCGCAACTGGCGCTGCAAGCTCAAGGGGGACTGTGCGTTCAAGAACTCGACGGCGCTGTCGCTCAACTGGCGCTGCTCTTCATTCAGCAAAAAACTCATGCCTGCGTCTCCGGTGTCTGTATCCAAAACCATTGTGTTGTCATGCCTTACCCTGTTTAACCCGGCAAACCGAGCACACGCTTGGCAATGATGTTGAGTTGAATCTCGCTGCTACCACCCGAAATGACATAGGTTTTAGACAGCAACCAGAGGCGGCAAATATCGTGCTCATCGGCCGTGAACTCGTCGCCCTCCCAGCTCATGCCGCGCTGGCCCATGAGTTGCATCAGCAATTCGTACTTGGCCACCTCTTGTTCGGTCTGGACCAGCTTCATGATGGAAGCGGGCCCGCTGATGTCCATTCGCGCCAGCCCTTCTTCTTTGACCCGCTGGTGCGTGAGCGAAAAAGCGTGCGAGTCCATGAGCAAGGCCGCCAAACGGTCACGCCAAACGGGTTCTTGCAATTGGCCATCGGCATCGAACAGGTAAGGGCGGGCCACGGCCAGCGCATCGTGCGAGGGTGCAGCCCCCTCGCTGAACTTGGACATGGCGGCGCGTTCGTGTTGCAGCAGCTTCTTGGCCACCGTCCAGCCGCCGTTAAGGGGGCCCACCAACTGGTGCGCGGGCACCAGCACGTCGTCAAAAAACACTTCGCAAAAACTGGACTTGCCACTGATCAGCTCAATGGGTTTGACGGTCACGCCCGGACTCTTCATGTCGATCAACAAGAAGCTGATGCCTTCTTGCTTGCGCACGCTGGCATCGGTGCGCACCAGGGCGTACATCCAGTCAGAGGCATCGCCATAAGAGGTCCAGATTTTGGAGCCGTTGACTACAAAGTTGCCGTTCTCGTCTTGCCGCGCCGAGGTCTTGAGGCTGGCCAGGTCAGAGCCCGCATTGGGTTCGCTGAAACCCTGGCACCACCGAACTCGGCCTTGCGTCATCGGCGGCAGGTGTTCGCGCTTTTGGGCGTCGGTGCCGATTTCGAGCAACACCGGCCCCAACATCCAGACCCCCAGATTGAACTGGGGTTGGCGGCAACCCAAGCTCAGCATTTCTTCCTCGACAATGCGGGCCTGTTTGGGCGTCAGGCCCCCGCCACCAAACTCGCTAGGCCAACCCGGTGCAAACCAACCGCGATCGCGCATGCGTTCAAACCACAGGCGCTGGTCTTCGTTGCTGAACTTGACTTGGGAGCCGCCCCAGACAATTTGCTCTTGCGTAATCGGTTGACGCATGGAAGCCGGGCAATTGGCTTCGAGCCATTGACGGGTAGCAGCACGGAATTCTTCAATGTCTTGCATGGCTGATGGATGGCTGTTTTAGGCCAGTTTTAAATTCAAATAGTCTGATGGGGCAGCGCCCAATCCATTGTCTAACGCATTGCCCAGTCTGAAACGGTACACGCCGTCCTTGTCGAGCACACGGCGCAGCTCCCCCTCATGGCGCATCCAGGACAGGTGGGCAATCGACTCGCCCAACGCCAGCATGTCGTCTACCGGACCGCGCAGTCTGGGAAACAAACACAACATGGCCTCAAAGGCGGAGCAAACCGTGTGGGCTTGCAGGTGCGCACGCAACAGCACAAACTGGTGTTGGTGGTGTTCGCGCAATTCTTGGGTGCGGGCGTGCAGACCGCGAAACACCCGTTCGTGGGAGGGCAATACCAAGGTATCGGGGGCCAATTGGTCCAGCACATCCAGCGAGTTGAACCACAGTTGCAGCGGATTCGCCTCGGGCTCGATACCAGTCACCAGCACATTGGAGCTGATGCGCGGCAGCAATTGGTCGCCCGCCACCAAAATCTGGTCTTGCTCACAGTAAAGGCAGGCATGCTCGGGCGAGTGCCCCTCGCCAATCACCACTTGCCACACGCGAGCGCCGATTTTCAAGGTATCGCCTCCCCGAAGCCGCCTGAAGGCGCGTGGCTGCGGGGGCATAAAAGGGTCTTTGCGCATGGCGCGCCACATCGTGTCGGTGCGCTCCTGGGGCATGCCGGCACGCTGATAAAACTGCGCCTGCGATGCGGGCAAGGGGTCGGGTTCGGGCTGCGATAGCGCACGCATCATGAAGTATTCGCCGTGCGTCATGTACAGCGGAATATCAAAGCGCTCGCACAACCAACTGGCCAACCCCGCGTGGTCGTAGTGCATGTGGGTGCAGATCAGGCCCAAAATCGGTAAACCCTGCAAATGGTGGGCTGCAATGTGCTCCCAACGCGCTTTGCAGGTATCGGTGTTCAGGCCGGTATCCACCAAAAACCAGCCATTGGTGTCGCGCAGCAAGTACACATTGATGTGGTCCAGCGCCATGGGCATGGGCATGCGGGCCCACAAAATGCCGGGCGCCACCTCCACCACTGAACCATCGCTTGCGGGCGCCGTCAAGGGATAGTCCAGCACGGCCCTTGCAGCCAAGCGGCTCATCCCACGGCCCTTGCCAACGGGGGGTTCAGGGGCACATAGGTCTTTAGCTTGTCATCGCGTATGTAGAGCGGGTCTTCTACCAAAGCGGTGTCGTAGCCCTGACGCTGCAAGTCGACCTTGCGCAGTTTGTAATTCCCCGTCATGTCGGTGGTGGGGGCAATGCGCAGATAAATCGGGGCGGCATAACGCGGCAACCGGTCCAGGGCCAAGGCCCAGAACTTGGCGGGATCGAACCGGACACCCGGCTGCAACACCAGCGCCGCCATGCCCGCCCGGCCTTCGGCACCGGGCACCTTAACGCCATACACCGTGATGGCGTCTAGGCCCGGGAAATCGCCCAGTACATCGGCCACTTCGGCGGTGGAGACGTTTTCGCTGTTCCAGCGAAACGTGTCGCCAATGCGGTCCACAAACCAGCAATAACCGTCTGCGTCGCAACGCAACAGATCGCCGGACGACCACCACGCATCGCCTTCGCGGAAGACGTTGCGCAAAATTTTCTTTTCAGTGGCTTCGGCCGAGGTGTAGCCTTCAAAGCGCCCCCCAACCACATCGGGGATGTTGATGATCATGCCGATGCCTTCGCCCACTTCGTCCACATCGCAGAGTTGCAAAAACCCGTTTTCGTCGCGCGGATGGCTGTCGGTTTCGATGTCGTAGCGCACCAGACGAAGGTTGGTTTTCTCCCAAAACGGCACACGCCCACACGAGCCCACCCGGTTGTCCAGGTTGATGGTGTTGGTGTTCGACTCGGTGGAGCCCCAGCCTTCGTAGATCTCGAACTCGCCAAAGCGCCGGACCCATTGCTCCCAGACCTCGGGGGCCAGACCCGCGCCCACCATCTTGCGCAAAGAGTGTTCGCGGTCGCTGGGTTGCGCAGGCACGGTGAGCAAGAAGCGACAGATTTCGCCCACGTATTGGCAAATCGTGACACCGTGCTGGCGCACGTCGGACCAAAACTCGGTGCGGCTGAACTTGCGGCGCAGCAACAAACTGGCCCCTGCGGCAAAGGCGGTGGCCCCAGCCGACAGCGATGCGGCCCCGTGGTACAGCGGCAAAAAGCAATAAAAACAATCGTCCGACTGCACATCCATGGTGGTCTGCATCACGTCGCCCGTGATCAACCAACGGGCATGGCTGATGACCGCTGCTTTGGGCAATCCGGTGGTGCCAGAGGTAAAAATATAAAGCGCAGGGTCGCCTGCCACCAAGCCCGCCCGCCACTCAACGGGAGGATTGCTGTCGGGTGCTTGCAGCATGGCTTGCTCAAAATTAAGCTCGCAGCGTTCGCGCAACGCAGTTGTTGCTGGGTTTTCGGCGTCAGGCCACAACCAATAGCGTAAGCCCTCAGGGGCATCGGTGGCGGCCAACAAGCCTAGACATTCCTCACCGATCAGGATGAGTTGGGCACCCGTCGTCTCTATGGCGTGTACCAGCGGCTTGCCGCTGACGTTGGTGTTCAAGAACACCAACTTGACGCCGATTTTGGCCAGTCCGAGCCAGGCAAACAAAAAGGCCGGCCGGTTTTCCATGCACAAAGCCACCACATCGCCACAACGCAAACCCAGTGCTTGCCCAGCGTGGGCCACTTGGTTCATGCAGGCGTTGGCTTGGGCATAGGTGTAATGCTGGGCACCGTAGCGAATGCAAGGGCGCTGGGCAAACTCAACGGCGCTGGCCTCCACCCGCTCGGCGAGCGTGTAGGTCTGTGAGGCACGGTGGCGTTGTCCGGCCTTGGCTCTTTTGTCGAGCTTGGCCTGCGTCACCTCACGCGGAACAATAGGGTTTGGTTTCACGAGCTTTCCCTTTCAGAGGGGTGTTGGCTTAGGCTGCGAATCTGGGTTTAGCGCACCGGGCGCGGCATTTGCAGACCAAACTGTGCGATCAACTCGCGTTGGATCTCGTTGGTGCCGCCGCCGAACGTCATCAAGGTGCAGGCGCGCACCTCGTACTCCAGCTCGCCCAACAACAAAGCGGCACTGGAGCCTGCTCGCACCAATGCGCTGGAACCCACGATGTCGATCAGGCGGCGCAGCACCTCAATCACGCTCTCGGAGCCATACACCTTGGTGGCCGATGCCAGGGCCACATCCATGCGCCCCTGTTCCAGCTCTGCCGCAATGCGGAAGTTGATCAGACGCATGGCCTCCATGCATGAATAGCATTCGGCCAGCGAACGCTGAACCCAGGCTTGGTCCACGGCCCGGCGACCTTGTTCGTCGCGTGCCTTGGCCCATTGCAAGACCCGACAAAACGGGCCAAAAACTTTGTCTGACCAAGACCCCAGGCCCAGACGCTCGTGGTTGAGCTGTGCCGTGATGAGCTTCCAGCCGCCATGCAGCTCGCCCACCAGACGGTCGGCAGGCACTTCGACGTTGTCGTAATAAGTGGCCGCCGTGAAGTTGCCCACGGTTTGGATCAGGGTGTGCGAAAAACCGGGCGCATCGGTGTCCAAAATCATGATGGACACGCCCTTGTGCCGCGGCAGGTCGGAGCTGGTGCGGGCGGCCAGCCAAACGTGGTCGGCGGCCTCGATGCCGGATGTCCAGAGTTTGCTGCCATTGACGATGAATTTGCCGGTTTGCAGATCCCCCTCCAACTTGGCCTGGGTTTTCAGCACGGCCAAATCAGAACCGGCTTGCGGCTCGGAGTAGCCAATGGCAAAAATCGTTTCACCGGCTGCGATGCCCGGCAAAAAGCGGGCTTTTTGGGCTGCTGTGCCCGACTCCATCAGGGCAGGCCCCACGGTGCTGATGGTCACAAACGGCAAGGGCGCACCCGCAATATTGGCTTCTTCAAAGAAGATCAGTTGCTCGGTGGCGCTCAGGCCTTGGCCGCCGTGCTCTTTGGGCCAGCCCACGGCCAGCCAGCCGTCACTGCCCATTTTGCGAATCGTCTGGCGGTATTCATCGCCGCTTTCGGCACCGCGCAACTTGAGGCGCAGGTCCGGGGTCATCAAGTTGGTGAAATAGTCGCGCACCTTCAAACGAAGGGTGTGCTGTTCGGGGGTCAGGTCGATAAACATGTTGTTCTTTCTTTGCTCGGCTTCAGGCATCGCCCAAAATCAGGCCACTGGTAGGCACGCCGGTTCCGGCGGTCACCAGCACGTTGTGTACATCGGCCACTTGGTTGACCGAGCTGCCGCGCACTTGGCGCACGCCCTCTGCGATACCGTTCATGCCGTGGATATAGGCCTCGCCCAATTGGCCCCCGTGGGTGTTGATGGGCATCTTGCCGCCGCGTGCATGGTGACCCGCACGAATGAACTCTTTGGCCTCGCCGCGCTTGGCAAAGCCAAACTCTTCGAGTTGCGGCAAAACAAAGGGCGTGAAGTGGTCATAAATCACGGCGGTCTGAATGTCATCCGGGCCCAACCGGCTTTGTTGCCAAAGTTGTTTGGCCACCAAGCCCATCTCGGGCAGGCCGGTGATGTCTTCCCGGAAATACGAGGTCATGATCTGCTGGCCATCGCTGATGCCTTGCGCCGCGCCTTTGATGACCACCGGCTTGGTGCGCAGGTCACGCGCCCGTTCGACCGAAGTGATCACCATGGCCACCGCGCCGTCGGACTCTTGGCAGCAGTCCAGCAAGTGCAGGGGCTCGCAAATCCAGCGCGAAGCCTGGTGTTCGGCCAGCGTGATGGGCTTGCCATGAAAAAACGCTGCCGGGTTGGTGGCTGCAAAGTCGCGCGCCGCCACGGCAATGCGGCCAAAGTCTTCACTGGTCGCGCCAAAGGTGTGCATGTAACGCTGGGCAAACATGCCCACCCAAGCCGCTGGCGTGTGAAAACCATAAGGCATGTACCAGCCGTAGTTCACGTTTTCAAACAAGGGCGATGAGCCAAAGCCGTAGTTGCCGTTGCCAAACCGGTACCAGCTGCGTTCGTTCATGGCGCGGTAAACCACCACTGTTTTGGCAATGCCGGTGGCCACGGCCATGGCCGCGTGCAGCACCGGGGCGCAAGCCGCGCCGCCGCCATGCGGAATCTGGCTGAAAAAGTTGATGTTTTTGGCCCCCAGCAATCGGGCAACCTCGTACTCGGGCACTTTGTCCACGCTGTACGAAGAAAAACCATCGACCTCGGACGGGTCAATGCCCGCATCGGCCAGGGCCTGCAAAGTGGCTTCCATGGCCAGACGGACTTCGGTCCGACCCGAGTTTTTGGAAAACTCGGTGGCCCCCAATCCGACAATGGCGGCCCGCCCGGAAATTGAAAAATCAGTCATATAAAAAGTGTTCCTGGCTTGACGACATCAGGGCAAATGCACACGCACCGTACCGGTCACATGCGCGCCCATCGAGTTGGTGCCCTTGAGCGTGATCTCGACACTTTGGTCAGACTCGCGCTTGTCGGTCACGGCACCGCTCAGGGTCATGGTGTCGCCTGGGTAATTGGGGGCACCCAGCTTGATCTTCAGTTCGGCCATGCGGCCGTGCGGTCCGGTCCAACGGTCCACAAAGCGCTGCACCATGCCGTTGGTGGTCAAGATGTTCATGAAGATGTGGGGCGAACCCAGTGCCCGTGCGGCCTCTAGGTCGTGGTGACCCGGAAAATAATCGCGCGTGGCAATACCACCGCCCACCACCAAAGGCACCGTGATCGGCACGCTCAGTGTCTCCAGCTGTTCGCCGGTCTGAACCTGCTCAAACCTGCGCATGGTGGCTGGCTCCGAGGTCTTCACTTGCGTCATATTTCCATCCCAATGTGTCGTTGTTGGCCAACCAGTCGCCCAGCTTGGCAAGATGATGTTCGGTGCCACCCAGCGCCGCGCCCAAAGCGCGAGTCCAGAACATAAAGCGGTGGATTGGGTACGTCAGGTCCACCCCGATGCCCCCATGAACGTGCTGCGCCATGTGGCCCGCACGGTGCCCGGTGTCGTTGGCCAGCGTGCGGGTGGCCCAGGCTTGCGGGGCAGCGCCCAGTCCGGCATCTAAGCGGTACACCAGTTGCCACAAAGACGTGCGCAGGGCTTCCAGCGCAATGTAGCCATCGGCCATTTGGCCCGCCACCAACTGGAAGCTGCCAATCACGCGGCCAAACTGCTGGCGCTCGCTGACATAGTCCACGGTGCGGCGCAGTTGTTGTGCGGTCACTCCCGCTTGCAGTGATGCCAAAGCGGCAATGGCGTATTGCTCGGTCCAAGCCGTGGCGGCCACGGGCAGCACATGCTCGGCAGGCAGTGGCAGGGCATCAAAAGCCAGATCGGCCAGGGCTTGATGGTGCTGGCTGAAACCCTCGGTTTGCTGCACACCCGATTGGCTCAGATCCACCACCACCAGATGCGTTGCGCCCTCTGCGGTGGCGGGCAATACGGCATAGCGGGCCACACTGCCCAGCGGCACAGCGGCGGCCAAACCACTCAGCGTCCAGCCTTCGCCCGTTCGCGTTAACTGAAGGGAAGGGCCACAGGGGCGCGCCAAAGCATCGAGTGACAGCGCCAGCGGCGCTTCGCCAGACAAGGCGTGGTCAATCACGGGGCTGAGTGCAGCAGCGCCAAAGCGAGCCAATGCAGCCGCGCCCACCTGGGTTTCCCACAGGGGCACCAGGGCCAGTGCGCGTCCTTGTTGCTCCAGCACGGCCATCAGTTCGGTCATGCCAAGCCCCAAGCCGCCGTTCGCCTCGGGCACCAACACGGTGTGCAGGCCAGAAGCCACACACTGCTGCCACAGGTCTTGCATGAAGGGTGCGCCCGACACGTCGTGCGCGCGCAGTTGGTCGTCGCTGCAATAGTCGGCAAAAAGGCCGCTCGCCATTTCGGCAAAGGCACGCTGGTCTTCGGTCAGCTCAAAATTCATGCGCTTGCTCCTGGGGTAACGGCCACTGGCCGGAATTGCGGGAGCACCAGCTCCCCGTTGTTGAATGTGTTGAACTCGACCTGCACCGCATCGCCAATGCGCACCTCGCCGGGCTTGACCCCGACCAACTGCGAAATCAGGCGGGTGCCCTCTTCCAGTTCAATCAGGGCAATCGGGTTGGGGTGGTCAAAGGGCGGCACCTCGGGGTAATGCATGACCACAAACGAATACACGGTGCCACGGCCCGAAGACTCCACGGTGTCCCAATCGAACGAATGGCAATGTGAGCACACCGGGCCAGGGGGGTGACGCAAAGTGCCACAGCTTTTGCAGCGCTGAATCAGCAATTTGCCTGCCTTGGCCCCTTCCCAGAAAAACCGGGTGTCGTCGCTGATGCCGGGGGGCGGGCGTTTGGCGGGTGCGGGCATGGCTGGCTTTTCTGCCGGGGCCGCTGCCTGGGCTGCGCGGAACTTGAAAACACGGAACAGCAACTGCCCGACTTCTTCGTCGCCTTCGGGCTTTTGCGAGAAAAACGTCATCACCAGGGTGACAAAAAAGCCGGTGCCCAGCGCCGTGGTTTTTTCGGGGCTGATGGTGTCGAGCCGGGTTGCGTAATACAAGCGCTCGCCTTCGACCACGTCGCGCTTAAAAGTCAGCTCGGAATTAACGGCCACCACAGAGGCTAGGCCATGGGCCTCCATCATCTTGAGGGCTTCGTAGGGGTTTTCGGTGGTGGAGCCGGGGGGGTAGTTGTTTTGGGTAAAGCCCTCCATGCACCACACCTGAAGCATGGCGGGCGGGGCCGTCACGGTGCCTGCGGACAAATAACGTGCATCGTCCACGCCCATCACTTCGCACCATTGGCGAATCATGGGTGCGTTAACCTTGTCCCAGGCATAAACCCGCCCGTATTCCTTGCCCACCAGGGCCCGGATCTCGTTCATCCATTCATGTTCAGCCAAAGCTGTACTCCTAAAGTATTGTTTTGCGGTCTGACTGTAGGCGCTTTCGGCCTTAAGACTGACCCGCGTTGGCTGCAGCCAGAAACGCGGGCTTTTCGCCCCCGCCGTGCAACAGCAAGTTGGTTCCGCTCATGTAAGCCGCCTGGGGCGAGGCCACAAACAAGCAGGCTTGGGCGATGTCTGAAGGCTCGGCCATGCGGCCCGCCGGAATCGAAGCGCCGACAGCGGCAATGCCCGCCGCGTCGCCGTAATGCAAATGAGACTGCTCGGTGCGCACCAATCCGGGGCTGACCGCCACCACGCGAACTTTGGGTGCCCACTCGACCGCCAAGGAAGAAGCCAAGCTCAAAACCGCCGCTTTGGCGGCACCATAAGCCGCACTGCCAGGCGATGGACGCAGCGCACTGACGCTGCCAATGAACACAATCACGCCGCCCTGCTCTTGGGTCTGCATGGCGGCATTGGCGGCTTGGGCCATGTGCAGCGCAGCCGTCAGGTTGAGCCGGATCACGCCCTCATGAAAGCGGGGCGACACGGTGGCGGCATCCACGGCAGGGCTACCGCCTGCGTTGTGAATCAGTACATCTAGGCGACCATGGCGCGCCACGATGGCAGCCACCAAAGCCCGCACTGCATCGGCTTCGCGCACATCACAGGGCATGAATTCGGCGCTGCGCCCCTCTGCGCTGGGGGCTTGCTCGGGGGCATTGCGCGCGCACACTACCACGGTGGCCCCGGCAGAAAGGAAGCCCTCGGCAATGCCGCGCCCTATGCCTTTGGTGCCCCCGGTGACCAGGACCACACGCTGATCGAAATCGGTTTTCTGTTTCATGCTGCCTAATTTACCGACAGCAAACGCCTGCAGATACGTCCAAAAGGACGATGTTGCAGAGGGCTCTTAAAATGAACATTCAAGCCTCAACAATTGCAGGATTTGCGCATGTCACTCGACTCTTCCTCCCTGACGGCGAACGCTGAACCGGCCCCTCCCGAAAGCGAATTGCTGGTCGAATGCCGGGAAGATGGTGTCGCCATCGTGCGCATGAACCGCCCCAAAGCCACCAATGCACTCAGCCTGAATTTGCAGGCCTTGCTTTCGGCGGCCTTTACACGGTTGGCTGAAGACCCTGCGGTGCGCGCCATTGTGCTGACCGGGGGCGACAAGGTGTTTGCCGCCGGGGGCGACATCAAGGGCCTAGAAGGTGCCGGGCCCATCGAGATTCTGGAACGCCACACCGAGCGCGTTTGGGCCCCCATCGAACGCTGCCCCAAACCCATCATTGCCGCTGTGTGCGGCTACGCTTTTGGTGGCGGTGCCGAGCTGGCCATGCATTGCGACATCATTTTGGCGGGCGAAGGTGCCAGCTTTTCCCAGCCAGAAATCCGCATTGGCATCATGCCCGGCATTGGCGGCACCCAGCGGCTGGTGCGGGCAGTGGGCAAGTTCAATGCCATGCGCATGCTGCTGACCGGTAAACCCGTGAGCGCCCAAGAGGCTTGCAGCATGGGCTTGGTCAGCCAGGTTTTGCCCGATGACCAAGTGCTGCCCGAAGCCCTGAAAATGGCCAGCCTGATTGCTGCCATGCCGCCCTTGGCGGTGATGCAGATCAAAGAAGTGGTGCTAGCGGGCGTGGACGCTTCACTTGAAACCGCCCTGATGCTGGAGCGCAAAGCCAACCAACTGCTGTTTGCCACACGCGATCAAAAAGAAGGCATGCAAGCCTTTATAGAAAAACGCAAACCCAAATTTGAGGGCCGCTGATATGAAGACCCGGGGCTCTGGTCTGGGCTCTGGCTTGGGCACCGGTCTTGGCGCTGACCTGGCCCTTTGGCTGGCTCTGGCTGCCAGCCCGGTGGCATTTTTTGCCCCCACGGCCCTTGCCAACCCAGCTGAACAAGACGCTAGGCTTTGCCAAAGCTACAAGGGCATTCCGCCTGCGAATCGGCAAGCCAAGGGTCAAAAAACGGGCCCGGACAAAGGCGTGCCACCCGGCATGGTGGCCATGAGCGGTGGGCGTTTCATGATGGGATCGGAACGCTTTTACCCTGAAGAAAGACCGCGCCGAGCGGTGGAGGTTGCGCCGTTTTACATTCAACGGCACGAAGTAACCAACGCCCAATTTGCCGCCTTTGCGCAAAGCACCGGCTACCGCACGGTGGCCGAACGCCCGCTGGACGCCAAGCAATTTAGTCAACTCAGCGAGGCCCAGCGCCGGGCAGGTTCACTGGTTTTCCACAAACCGGCGCAGGTCAAGGGCATGGCCGACATCAGCCAATGGTGGACCTGGACACCCGGCGCGTCTTGGCGTGCCCCCGAGGGACCGGGCAGCCACTTGCGCGGACGCGCCAACCACCCCGTGGTGCACATTGCCTTTGAAGACGCGATGGCCTATGCCCGCTGGGCCGGACAAGACTTGCCCACCGAAGCCGAATGGGAATTTGCCGCCAAGGGCGGCCTAGAAGAAGCCGACTACACCTGGGGCAACGACAAAAACCGCCGCGACGCCAAAGGCAAACCCATGGCCAACCACTGGCAAGGCCCGTTCCCGTTACAAGACCTGACCGAAGACGGCCACCACGGCACCGCGCCCGTGGGCTGCTTTCCGGCCAACGGCTACGGACTGTTTGACATGGCTGGCAACGCCTGGGAACTGACCCTAGACGACTACATTGACCCCCGCAGCCCGTTTGGCGGCATGAAAGTCGCCAAGGGCGGCAGCTTTTTGTGCTCGGACGATTACTGCGGCCGCTACCGCCCTGCCGCCCGCAGCCCCCACGGTATTGATACGGGCATGCAACATGTTGGGTTTAGGACGGTGTGGCGGGGGAAGTGAGGGGGGTCTTTCTTATTCGCTGATACTATTTTGTCCTCATGGGGGCATATATCACTTTAGCTCAATCTGTTTGGCGAAATTTGCTCTCATGAGGTCGAAATATTGACTCACATGGTGATTTTCCTTAAAATATGCTCTCTTGGGGGCAATTTATGAAAATCAATGATGTCACTCTGCTTGAATTGGCATTGGCGCTGAGTTCCGAGCGCAAACGCCAAAAGCTCTCTCGCGAAGATGCTGCTGCTGTGTGTGGTGTCAGTACGTCTTTTATTCGTGATGCTGAGTCGACCCCTGAGAATTGTTCGCTTGGAAAACTCGCGAAGCTCGTCAATGGCTTGGGGTTGAGCCTGGAGGTTTCTGGTCTTGAGCTTGCTCAATCTGGCTTGCCAAAGACGGATCGCGGACCAGGCCTCACTCCGCCAGCCAAGCCCGCGCCTCAAAGTCGCATGGCCAGTGCACTGGGTCTTCATCAAGCTGACTTTGGT
>SXGQ01666817.1_pt1 | contig 18158 bp, 11 predicted proteins | sample 3178371 | NCBI WGS metagenome assembly SXGQ01 (sample SAMN11356859, study PRJNA531348) | freshwater metagenome | isolation source: freshwater sample F1-20 | place: China: Fuxian Lake, Yuxi | collected 2017-12-25 | reverse complement strand
CCAGCGGTCCACGGAAGAACCGAAACCCGGAACCTATCTCACGATCGAAAGGGAATGGTCGGCGGGTGACACGGTGGAGCTGGATTTCCCGATGGAATGGCGCTGGATCGCCGGGATCCGCACCCACCTTGGGAAAGCGGCCCTCGCCCGTGGCCCGGTCGTTTACAGCCTCGATCCGGTAGCCAGCGGGCTGGACTATGTCGATGCCTCGAAAGACGTGAAATTCGTGGAGGAGGACAAGGCCCACCAGGCGGCTTACGAGCGGTTGCAACAGATCACCCTCGACCCCGCTTCCGTGAGCGGACCGAAACCCGGGCCGGGAGGCTCCACCGCGGAGGTGCGGGGCTGGTTGGGACGACCCGGGGAGTCGCCGGAACGGACCTTCGTTTTCCGCAGCTTCGACCGACCGGAGGGACGCAAAATATTTTTCGCCTTGTCCAGAACGGAGGCCGCCCAAAAAGACGAGCTGTTCGCCGCGGCCTTGCACGAAGATACGGTTTATCCCGCGCGCTGGGCCAAAATCAAAGCCGACCTCGATGAAGCCAAACTGCGAGAGTTTTCCTTCGCCGGCCTTAAGGGCGCGCTGAAAATTTCCCCGTTGTTCGGCCAGCACGAATCGGAGACGGCCCAAGGAGAAATCGCCGGGCACCCCGCGTGGATGTCGGCTGCCAATCCGCCCGAGACCAAACGCCGGATGAATTTTCGCGTGCGCGATCCGCGCTTCACCCAAGGGGCCTTGCCAAAACTCGACCTCACGATTGTTTACCTCGACCGGGGGGAAACATCGTTGTCCGTCGACTACGATGCGAGCGGACCCGAGGCGGCCGATAAGAAAAAAACGCAAGGCACGATCCGAAAAGCGGGCGAAATCCCGCTCGGAAACAGCGGGGAAATCCGCCGCCAGACATTCACGCTCGAGGACGCCCGCTTCGGCAAAGGGGTGAAGCCGGACAAGGCCGACTTCACCCTTACACCGGCCAAGCCCTGCGACTTTGTTATTCTGGGAGCTTACCTAAAAGCGGTGCCTTCTCCGGAAAACAGCGCGACTCCCTGATCCCATAAACCTGCCTTATCTGCCGAGGCTGATGCCAGCTAGGAGAAGTTTCCGGACCATCGCGATACCAGGGGGGCACGGCCGTCCCGGCCGTGATGTCGAAAGTTCACGGGCGGGACGCTTTTGCTCCCCTGCAAACAGCAGATGCCCGAAACCTCTTTGATGTTCCGCCCCAGGGAGTGATGGTGAAAGTTGGTGTTAACGCGTTGAGGTTTATTTTCGAAGCGAAGCCGGCCGGGTTGGGTTGGGGTGGCTCGCATGGTGCTCTGCAGGTCCATCAGGCGGCCACGGGTGGTCGTCCGGTTTCTCCCACGACAGAATGGCGCCGTCCCGCGCGGGAACGGTGACCTGCGCGAGGCCGTCGGGCATGGCAGTGACGGGGGCGTTCCCAATGAGATCCATCCAGCGGCCCGTGCCGGGCCCCGCCGCGGCGAGTGACAGCCGGACTGGGTCGTGCCGCGGATTGACCACGTAAAAAAGCACGCCGCGGGAGTCGACGGCTTTTCGGCAGAGAACCGCCCCGGCATCGGCGGGCCGTTCCACCGTCGGCGACACTCCGAGCAGCCCGCCGATCCAACTGTCCAGGCCACCGCGATGGTGCAAGTAGCCGGTGCCCGTCAAGCTGGTGAAATAATGGATTCGCCCGCGCCCGCGAAGCTGCGTCAGCAGCAAGGGCTGCCCGCCCGAGCGGGCGGCGACTTCGAGGCCGGCCCCATGATCCACTTCCTCGACAAACCAATGCGGGCGGATCTGCCACGGCGCGTCGCCCGGCGGCAACTCCCGGCTGAAGTGGCGTCGTCGCACGCGAAGGTCCAAAGCCTCCGAGAAAGGCGGCCCCGGCAACCGGTCGCAGAGCCAGAGATCCTCGTCGAAATGGGCCGAATACGGTGTCAGCACGAGTTCTCCGCCCCGCTCCACCCAGTCCATGAGCTTGGCGTAACCCACCGCCGAGCCGAGCAGGTGCATGGGCAAGATGTAGACGCGACAGCCGGGCGGAACCCCCATTTCCTCGAGCCCTTCACGACGCTGCAGATCGGCTTGGCTGCCCGCGGCATGGACCGCCTCGAACCAACCCAGCATTTCTTCGTGCATGCTGACCGCCGGCTGCACCCACGCCCGGGCGGCGCTTTCGAGATGTTTCGTCGTGCGGTCGAAAAGAATCACTACCGGAGAGCCTGTTGGCCGCGTGCCGTCGAACCGGTCGCGGTGGCGCGCGAACACCCGGGCCAGACCAGCCACCGCAGCCATGCGGTCGTCGGGCTGGCCGTCGAAGGCCAGCAACCCCCAGCCCGGCGATTCCTGGCCGAACGCCTCGGCGCGATATTGCCAGAAGAAAGCTTGCTCGGCCCCGCAACCGGCCGCCAGCACCAGATGGGCCCGGACCTCGCTCGCCGTCGGTTGGTAATGACCATACAGATAGTAGAGTTGACCCCCGCTGAATTCGGCCAACCACCAAGGGCGCCCCGGCGCGGCGGCGCGCACCGCCGCGTAGTCCAAGGCCGCGAGTAGGAAGTCACGCCCGGCGCCGTGCACATGCTCGCTGCAATATTGGGAGGTGCCGTAAATGTCCAGTTCGCGGGCCAGCGTCCAGTCGTTGTTGGCCGGGGCCAAGCTGGTGACAGTGTGACCACCGACGGGATGACGGCCGTCCGCGGCGCGCAGGATGGCAACGCGGCGCGCCATCTCGGTCCGGGCCCGTTCATCGAGGAACTCGTAAAACCGCAGGATCAGCCAGGCTGGCGCTTCGTTGGCTGCGGCGCGACCGTCGAAAAGAGGGATCTGGTCGAACCGCTCGTAATCCATGAAGGAGAGCGCGTTGAAGCGCTCGATGGTGCCGAAGCGATCACCCAGCCACCGTTGCCACTTTTGCGCGGTAACCTCGTCGAAGCTGAACCAGCCGCCGTGCGGCATGATCTCGTTCCATGGATCCCACATGGCCAGGGCCGCGTGGTCGCGGAAATGGACCGCCGCCGCCGTTAAGAAGCGGGCAGATCCCTCCTGGAAGACCGGTTGGTCGTAGAGCACCCCCGGATAAGACCCCACTGTACACATTCCGTTGCCGAGGCACGGATTTGGCGCTCCGTCGCGCGAGCGCGGACGCAACTCGTGATGGGCTTCGAGAAACCAGGCCGGTTGCACCTCGGGCACCAACTGCACCGCCACCCGCAGCCCGGCCTGCGCCGCCGCGTCGAAGAACGCATCGTAGTCCGACCAGTCGAACCGTCCCGGAACGCGTTCCGTCGTCCGCCAATAAATCCAGGTCCGCACGCAGTCGATGCCGTGCGCTTTGATGGCCGCCAGGTCGCCGGCCCAGTGGCGGCGCTGCGGGTGCGGCGGACGGTAATACTGGACGCCGATTTTCAAAGGGCCTCCCGTTCCATCTGCTGGTGACGCCGAATCGGCAGGGCGCAGCCGACCTCCAGTCGGCCATCGCCCGGCCCGGGCCGGCACGTGGCCGCGGACGATGCAAGTGGCTTCGTCTCCGGCGTGCTATCGGAGAGTGCCGGGCACGGTTCGAAAGCAAGGTTGCGGGGCTTGGTCATGATTGGCGCGGGATCCTTTCTCGAGGCAAGGGGAATTTCAGAGCACACGGTTTTCACGGATGACGTGGGAGAAATAATGCGCCGAGAGCTTCGGCTTTCGCTCCATCGTTGTAAAATCGACGCGCACGATGCCGAAGGGTTTTGTGTAGCCGAAACCCCATTCGAAATTGTCCATCAGCGTCCAAAGAAAAAAACCTTTGAGACGGTATCCGTCTTGCACGGCCTTGGCGGCCTGCTCCAGATTGGATCTGAGATATTCCACCCGGCCAATATCCAGCACTTCTCCATGGACGGTCTCCGTGTCCTCGGCAGCCATGCCGTTCTCGGTGATGAAAACGGGCATGTCGCCGAAATAATCCTGGGTGTGTTTCAGCGCATAGTAAAGGGAACGCGGCGCATGAGCCCACCATTCCCCCATCATGGTGCGTGGATAATCGCGTGGAAAAGGTATCATTTCGTATCCGGATCCCGCTTGAAAGGGATCTTCTTTGGCGACAGTAAAGTTTTGCCCCTCGACAAATTCATACCCGCCGCCGCGATCCGAGTGCCGCACGGCGGCGCCGGTATAAATGTTGTAGCCGAGGAAATCGAGCGGCGCACCGATCGCTTTCATTTCATTTTCCGTGAACACAGGAGCATCCTTACCCCAGCGGATGATCTGCTGCTCACGGTATCTCCCTTCCATGACCGGGAACAAGCGGGTGAGGTTGGTTTCCAGGAAGGCTTTGGCAGCAGCTACCTCATGTTCCTCCGCACCATAGACCGGCCAGGGCGCAGTGATGTTGTCGGCCAGTCCGATCCGCAGTGGTTGTTTTGCCTTGGCCCGCAGCGCCTGCACGGCCAGACCATGACCGAGCAGGCCGTTGTGCAGGGACTGGTTGACCACCTGCATCGGGAAATGGCCGCCGCCGGGCGCCATTCGGTCATCGCGATAGGCCAGAACGGTGTAGTTGCCGACTTCGTTGATCGTAATCCAGTTCGTCACCCGGTCCGAGTAGCGTTCCGCGCAAACTCCGGCATAATCGGCAAAGCAGTTGGGGACTTTCTTGCTGCGCCAACCGCCGTATTTATCCTCGAGCGCCTGCGGCAAATCCCAGTGGAACAAGGTGGGATACGGCTCGATCCCATGGGCCAGCAGCTCGTCGATCAGCCGGTCGTAAAAGGCCAGCCCTTTTTCATTGAGAGCACCCTCGCCATCAGGCTGAACTCGCGGCCAGGCGATGGAAAACCGGTAGGCAGGGATCCCCAGCGAGGCCATCAGCGAGACATCCTCGCGGTAACGATGGTAGTGATCGCAGGCTACCGCAGCGTCTGCGTTGCCGGCAATCTTGCCGGGCCGGCGGCAGAAAACATCCCAAGTGCTCGGCCCGCGCTCATCCTCCGAAGCTGCTCCTTCAATCTGCGTTGCGGATGTGGCCACTCCCCAGACAAAATCATCAGGAAATCCGAGTTGCGCAGTCATCTCGGTGTGTTGAACCGCAGGTATCACTCCTCCTTGTTGCCGGACTTTTTCGTCTCGACGACCATGGCCCGTGTTGCGTCGAAGATCTTCATCTCGCCGGTGACGCGCGGATCGCCGGTTTCGCGTTGGTAATCGGACATTTGCTTCTCGAGCCGTTCCTTGGTTTTCGCCAAAGCGGGATCCTCCGCCAGATTGCGCAACTGCCAGGGATCCTTGGCCAAGTCATAGAGTTCCTCGGCGGGCCGTTCCTCGAGCACGCGTGGAGCGAAGGGTTGGAGACTGGGGTGGTCGGGGTGCCGCATGACGAGTTCGGGCAGGTCCCGTGCCGTGGCGGCGGTCTTCTCGAAATCTGTTCCAGCCGCCGCATCGTGCGGATAAACAAAACCACGACCGTAATTGCGGATGTAGGCGTGGCGTTCGTCCCGGATGGCGCGGAAAGCCCGGTGGTTCGGTGGCAATTCTCCGTGCCACTCCAAGCCGGTGACCATGAAAGAGCGCGACGGATCGACTTGACCCGACTGATCGGAAAACAAAACAGGCAGGAGGCTACGGCCGCTCATCGAAGAAGGCACCGGCACTTGCGCGGCTTCGAGCATGGTCGGCGCGAGATCCGGGAAACCGACGAAGTCGGTCACCTTGCGACCGGGCTTGACCTTCGCCGGCCAACGGACCGCCAGCGGCACATGGGAACCCCACTCGTAGGGCCCCGCCTTGCCATGGGGCGGATACCAAGTTCCGTTGTCGGCCGTCACGATGAGGAACGTGTTGTCCAACTGGCCTTTTTCCTCAAGGACCGCGAGGACCTTGCCGAGGGTCTCGTCGGCGCGCAGCAACTCGTAAATCATGGCGGCACGCTGACGCCTCAGCCCCGGGGCATCGGGGAGGAACCCGGGCAAGGGCACTTGATCCAGGTTGATGCCGTGCTTGGCAGCCAGCTTCTCCGGATTGTCCGGACCAAAGGCAAGGTGCGGATCGATGACCCCGACCCAGAACCAGAACGGTTGACTCTTCTTGTCCTCGTCCAGAAAGGCGCGCAAATTAGCGGCGTAGTCGAAAGCGTCTCCGGCATCTTCCGGTTGTTTATGCTTGATTTTGTATTGCGGTCCGGTCGGACGATCGGCCGATTCCGCCCCCTTCCCGGCCGCAGCTCCGAAGCGACTCGCGCGCTGGTAGGGGCTGACCCCTTTTCCGGTGTAACCGGTGCGGTAACCGGCTGCTTCAAGCAGTTGCGGCAACAGGGAAAATTTTGAGGGTAGGAACGCCTGGATAAAGGCCCCCTGTTCCAATTCCCAGAAATTGCGGCCCGTCAGCAGAGCCGCCCGGGCCGGGGCACAGGAAGGAGTCGAGCAAAAGGCCCGGGTAAACAAGACCCCCTCCCGAGCCACGCGCTCGAAATTCGGCGTGGGCAAGTCGGACCAACCGTAAGCCCGGCGCTCGAGCGCGCTTTCGTCGTCCGTGATGAAGACGACAAAGTTGGGCTTCGGCGCAGGTTCCTCCCCGGCGCGCAGCACCAAGATCGAAAAGACGAAACCGAGGGCCGTTGCCCACCTGGCCGGAATGAGGCGATGCCTCATGCTATTTCCAAAGGATATTTTCCACATTTTCCGTTTTGACCGATTTCGGGTCATCCGCGCGCAGCGGTGCACCGTCCACTGTGTTACCGCGGATGACGAAATCTTTGGCGCTGGCGATTTCCAAGATGCGGCGACGGGGGTCCGGGGCAAGGATTTTGTTGTTCTCGAGCAGCACGCGGCGCGGACCTTGATCGGCGGCCAGATTGCGCTTGCCCGTGCTCAGCCTCCGGAAGTCGAAAGCAATGAGCCCCAAAGGCTGTTTGTCGAACCCGCAGCCTTTGAAGGTATTGTTGCGGACGATGATCTCCGAACAGTAGAGGCCGTTGGGATACTGCGTCTCGTTGAAAAAGAGCAGACTGGAGGAACTGGTGCCATCGAATACACAATCCTCCACCACCCCGCCCGCCGACCGGAAGACAACCCCGAAGCGACGGATGTTGCTGAAACGGCAGCGCCGGATCATGAAGTCACCGCCGGATTTGCTGCGGTTCCAAATCTGGTCGTCGTCGACCAATGATTTGCCGAAGGACAAACGTCGCGGGACGTCATCGGCGAGAGTGACCAGGAAATCCCGGCCCTGCGGAGTGACGCTTTCGACCTTGGTCTCGAAAAAAATCCGCCCCTCCTGCGGATCGAAAAAAGAGAGCGCATTGCCCGGTTCCAAGTTGAAGTATTCACTTGTCACAATCAGGGCATTCTTCCGGTCGTCGGGCCAAGTGATCCGGGCCCGCACCGGACGCGCGTAAATGGCGACCCCGTCGTCACCGATCCCGTTGAAGCCCGTCGCCTCGACCCAAGGTCCGACCGCGTTGCCGCGCATATGCACGCCGTCCGCGCTGCCGCCGAACCAGCGGTCGCCCAGGATGTCGGAACGACAGTGCAGCACATTGATCATGGAAGTCGAAATACCCACGTAGTGGCCGCCGCTGGTCGTATGGTTGGTCAGACCGTAGTAGGTCACGTTGACCGATTCGCCCGCGTAAAAAAGCGAAGTGGCGCCGTAGCGTAGAAACTGCACAAGGCGGTCACCGACCACGATACCGTCGGGGGCACGGTCGAACTCCAACACGTAGCGCCGCTCGCCCAGACTGCGGACGGCGCGGGGCTTGGGATAGAAATTGGGGGCCCCCGCTTTGAGTTTCCCATCGACCACCGGATCCAAAAGGGAAAAGGTGGTCATGCCTTTTTTCACATACGCGTCGTCATAGCTGGGCCCCTCGCCTTCGAGAACCACCGTGACTTCCTTCTTGGCCGCATCCACCGCAGTGACCCGCGCCTGCAGGAAGGGAAGTTGACGCGGATGGTCAAAGGTAAACCCGCGCACGAGCACGTTGCGGGAACGCTCGATGGTGGTCGCACCCATGTTCCAGTCCTCGAGCTGCACTTTGACGCCTTCGCCATGCAGAATCAGATTCTTTGCATCCTCCAGCAGGATGAATTGCCTGGCCCCGGAACCGCGGTAGGTCCCCGGCGGGAATCTGACTTCGACTGACTGGCCCCCGCGGCTCAAGGCCACGGCCCGGTCCACCGCCGCCTGCACGGCCGGTTGGTGGTTAGCCGCGGCGGGATCGTAATCGACAGCGACCACCTGATCCGGTGCGTCAATGACAAATACGGCCGGCTCCGACCATGCGTCGGGTTCAGCACCGGCGGGGCGTCCCCGCACTCTCCAAAAATACCGCCCGGGCTCCAGCGGGCGATCCGGCACGTAGCGGGCCAGCGGAATCGTGTCGGCATCGATCACTTCGCCAAAATCCGCATCCTTGGCGATCTCGATGTCATATTCCACCGGCTGACCGACATTGACCCACGCCTGCTTGTGCGCGGTCCAGAACAGCTGCGGAAAGGGCATCACGCCCGAGGAGGCATCACCAACCGGCCGAAGACGCTCCGCTTGGAGAAGCGCCGCGGGCCACGCCAAAATCAAGGCGAAGAAAAGTGCGGAGCGAAAGCTCAGGCAGGGAGAAACGGGTAGCATGACGGTCATAATTGCATTAATAGCAAACGCTTGCAACGCCAATTCGGCGTTGCCCGGGCGGCAGACTCATGGAACGAGACCAAGCAAGGCGAGGACCACTTGCGCGTAAACGCGGACGACAAAGTCGTTCGGATGGTTGACATTATCCGTCAGCTCGTGGGTTCCTTTGTCGCGGCGCAAGTGGCGCACGACCGACCAGACATCGGCAACCGCAATTTTGTCAGACTCGAGGGACTTGAGGGCATCGGCATAACCATCCATGGGCTGCAAGGGGCGCCACTTCTCGTTGCGCGGCATGGGAGCCACCAGCACAAACTCGGTGTCGGGGCTCGCCGACGCGACCTTATCTATCATCTTCTTGATGTTCGCGCGGAATTTTTCCGCACTGGTGGCGTTGGCGTCATTCATGCCGAAGGCGATCAGGCAAAGATCCGGCTTCTCCGGGACCACAACCGAATCGAGCATCTTCAGTCCCCAAGTAGAATTGGCGCCGCCGCGGGACGGATTGACCAGCGTCACGGGGCTGGACGTCCGTGCGCGCAAGCCGCGGACCAACAGCTCGCCCCAACCCGGCAAGTAAGGCGGCTTCGAGCGACTGGCAGCAGCACCAAACGAAATGCTGTCTCCCAAGAGAACAATTTTGAGAGGCTCGCCCGCCGCCAACTTGCGTTTCGTGGCCGCCAGCTTTCCTACGGATGCAGGCGGGACGGGCCCGTCCCAGGGCGCGGCACGCCGGTAGGAGACGACCGATTGCTTGTCAAGCACCTCAGCCCCGAGAATGAAACCACCATCATGGGTCTCCACCGCGCCGGGAGCCTTGCCCGAGGGCTGCAATTCCTCCTCCGTCAGGAACGGAATCGAGGAACCCGGCAGGAGCTTCAACTTCCTGCCTTCGACTTCGTAATCCACACCCCGCTGGTAGGTCCTGCCGAGCGCACCATCGCGCACCCCCACGTCGCCATCCGGTTCGAACAGGAGGGTGGTCTCGGCGGCGCCCCCGGCCCGCGCCACCGGCAAGATCGGTTCGTCAACCACTTGTTCGGATGCCCAGACGGGAGCGAGCAAGGATGCGAGGTCTCGGCCTGGGGCGGATCCCGCGACGAACGCAAGGACGGCCGGTCTTCCCGGATCCGCCTCAACGGTGCCCGGTGATCCCGGGGCCTGCGTGATGCGGAATTTCAGGGCCCCGGTTGGCGGCCGCTGATTAAAAAAATCCGTCAGCGAGAATATGGCCGCATCGTGACCCGCGTTCGGCGTCGTGCCCGCCACCGTAACCTCGCTGCCGTCATCACCCGCAACCCGCAGCCGGAGAAAAGGATAACCCGCCACCTTGAGCGGCACGGTCATGCCAGCATAGGCCATGGCCTCCCTACCGGAATCCGGCAGGGCAAAGACCAGCTCCGCGGCAAATTGTCCGGGAGTAACATCCACATTCTCAAGCTTTGCCTCGAAACGCTCAGGTTCCCCCAAGGCGGAAACAACCGGCGCGGACGCCAGGCAGAGGACATAGACGATCGCCCTCATGAGTAAACTCTGACCTCGCAAATCCGTGCTCTCGGATCACCGTTGGTGGCCAGCACGCGGACGCGCAGCGCGCCGGCCGTGACCTCCGCCGGAAAGCGATGGACCCGCTGGCGCAGAAAATTGCCCGTGACTTCACCTAACGATATCCATGTGCCGCCAACGCAAGCCTCCATGACATAGTCACGCACTGTTTCCGGTTGCGGTCGCCCCCAGATCAAACGGCGCGCCACCGCGTCACAGAGGGTGAAGGTCAGTTCGCGGTGCAAGCCGGTGTCGAAGACCAGGCGGACTTCGCGGAACGTTTGTGGCACGTCCCACTCCAAAGTCAGGGTCGCGGGCAGAATTTCGCTCAGCCAGCGGTGGACGCCGGGAACAGTCCTCTCCGGACGCACCCCGCCTTTGCCATGCACGCTGCGGGTCTGCCCGGAGAGAACCGGGGCGGCATCGCCGCTGTCCGCACTCACCCGGGCGCCGCGGGCCTGATCGAGCGGATCCTCGTTCAGGACCCCGGGCAGAAACGCATCGTCTTTGAGCAATAGTTGCCGGATGTCGCGTAGCGCATGGGGGTGGGCGGCCAGTTGCGCAGGGGCCAGCCCACGACGAACAGCCACCACTGCTGCCGCGCCCACTCCCTGACCGATGACCGCACAGGTGGCCATAACCCGCGTGGACGCGAAGGCCAGATGCGTGGCGCTGATGTTGCGGCCGGCCAACATGAGGTTGTCGACGTCGGCCGAAACACAGCTGCGCAAGGGAATCTCGTAGAGGTGGGGCACGGGGTGCTGCTGGCAGGGCGGCTCGTCGGGTGCATCCACCCCCATGGGCGGGTGAGTGTCGATCCACCATCCGCCGTAGGCAATCCCGTCGTCAAAGGCAGGCGCTTGCATGATGTTCTGCATGGTGAGGATGTGCTGTCCGATAAAACGACGGCTCTCCCTCTTGCCGGGCAGAAACCCACACCACTCCAGCGCCCAGTTGGTCGCCGCTGGATAGTGCCCGCTGTTTTTGATGTAATCCCACACCCCCATGAGAATGGCCATCAGTTCGTCGCGGATCAGCTCGTTGTCGCGGATCGTGTCGAGATGGCCGCCCCACTCCAGCCACCAGAAACCGTATTCCAAACCGAGTTCGCAGTGCGGATCCTTGAGCCCGAAGCGCAACTTCATGTCCTCCTTGGTCACGCGCCGCGCCCAAGAGGGTGCGACAAACGGCATGGGTCTGTCGTGCCGGCGCGCTTGGTAAAGCAGCGAGGACCCCAACTTCATGCCGTCGGCCGTGGGCACGGCGAGGGATTCTTGAAACTCGTCGTGACCCTCGCGTCCCATGCGGAATTTGGCTCCGGCCTCCGCCGCCATTCGTCCGTCGCCGGTGCAATCCACGAAGACCGCAGCCTCGATGGTAAAGGTCTCTTCCGTCGAGCGCCGGTCCGCCCGGACCCGCCGGATCTGCCGTCCCTCCATTTCCACGGCGACGACCTCGGTGTTGAGCAGCAACTCGAGGTTCTCTTGGCTGCGGCACATGTCATAAAGCGTGAGGTCCAGCATGGAGGCCGAGCGCTGCGGGTTGGCACAGCAGTTTCGCAAGCGGAACTCTTCGATCAGCCCGCTTTCGCGAGCCTCGACGGCCAGCTCCTCGCCGCGCGAACCGTGGGCATCGGCGCCGACGATGTGCATGCGAATTTCACTGGAGGCGTTGCCGCCGAGCACCGGGCGGTTTTGGCAAAGAATAACTCGACAGCCGTTGCGGGCCGCCTCCAAAGCACAGCACACCCCGGCCATGCCGCCACCGGCCACCAACACATCGCAAACTTTGGCCGAAGGACGCATCAAACGCTCCAGCATATGATGCTAATAGAGCAACTTTTTTCGCCGACACAAGCCCAGGATGCGCAGGATCGCTGTCCGCTTGCTCGCCATACGGTTTTCAGAGATGCTCCTATTCTTGCTAGCGCCTTCCATGCTACCCCGACAACCGAACCAAAGCGTCATTGACGGATTCCGTTGCTTGCAATTCGTCGTCTCCAGCCAAGAGCCGTGCCGCGTCACGCAACTGGCCGCGGAACTGGACCTTGAACAGACCCGCGTGCACCGCTTGCTGCGGACGCTCGGCCACCTCGGCTTGGTGGTGCAGACCGACGGGCGCCGCTATGCGCCCGGACCGGCTATCCCGGTGCTGGCCGCCCAAACCTTGCATGCCACGCACTTTGCCGAGAAGGCGTTGCCGCATTTGGAAGCACTGCGCCGCAAAGTCGGACTGACCGTGGCCCTGGGTGTCCTCTGGGAACGGTCGGTCTCTTACCTCTACCATGGAACCGCCGGTGCCAAGCTGGAGGAAGCTCTCGGGGGGCATGCTTTGTTGCCGGCTTCGCAATCAAGCCTCGGCATTGCCTGCCTGGCCCGGATCACGGATTCCGATGTTTCCGCCCGTTACAAAGGCCACGCCCTCCCCGGCTTCCGCACGATGAAAGACCTGCGAGCCGAGTTGGCCCAAACGCGCGCGCAAGGCTACGCTTTCGTGCACACATCAGGCCGGTGCCGCACCCTCGCGGTGTCTTTGCCCAATAGCCCATCCCTTGCCCTGGGTGTGGCCGAGATACTGCGCGGCGACGTGGCCGGGTTGCTGCCGCAACTGCGCGCCACGGCCGCCGCGATCGACCAGGGTCTGGCGCTTTTCAAGGCGCGCTGAGCGCCGGTGCGCGGCACCTTTTGGCCTTGTGCTAATATAGCAAGCTTAAGCAAAGTGGCGGTGTGACCGTCTTCCCCGCCGCCATACGCTCGCCATGCACCTGACGCTGCTCGACTGGTCCATTGTGGCCGGCTTGGTTGCCGTGCTCTTTCTGGTGGCCGCTTATTCCCGCCGATACACCCGCAGTGTCTCGGACTTCCTCGCAGCCAACCGCTGTGCGGGCAGATATATGCTGACGCTGTCGGACGGGATCGCGGGATTCGGCGCGGCGGCCATCATTGCCAACTTCGAAAAATTCTACCAAGCGGGATTCGGGGCCAGTTGGTGGGGCACGATGCTGCTGCCCGTAAGCATGGTCGTGGCTCTGACCGGATGGGTCGTTTTCCGCTACCGCGAAACACGCGCCATGACCATGGCCCAGTATTTTGAAATGCGCTACAGCAAGCGCTTCCGTGTTTTTGCGGGTGTCCTCGCGTGGATCTCGGGGATGTTGAACTACGGGGTTTTCCCCGCCATTACCGCACGGTTCCTCGTCACCTTCTGCGGCTTGCCGGACGACTTCGTTTTTTTGGGCCTCACCTGGGCCACTTTTCCCATGGTGATGGCCGCGTTGCTGTCCATCGCCCTTTGCTTCGTCCTCTTCGGGGGCATGGTGGCCGTGATGATCACGGACTTTCTGCAGGCCCAGTTCATGAACATTGCTTTTCTCGTCATCATGGTGGCTCTTTTCGCCGCCGTGAGCTGGGGGGACATACTCCGGACGCTGGCCGAAGCCCCGCTGGGAAAATCGATGACCAACCCCTTCGACCAGCAAGCGGTGTCGGATTTTACCATCTGGTTCTTCATGATTTTCGCCTTCAAGGCGATCTACAACTGCCTCGGCTGGCAGGGTAACCAAGGATACAATTGCGCCGCGCGCACCCCGCATGAGGCAAAGATGTCGCGCGTGCTCGCCGAGTGGCGCAATGGCGTCACCTTCCTCATGCTCGCGCTGATGCCGGTTGCAGCCTACGCGCTTCTGCACAGTGCGGACTTCGCCGCGGAAGCCGGGCGCGTGAATGCGGCGCTGGCCGCGTTGCCTGACGCCCAAAGCCGCCAGCAGATGACGACACCTCTGGCCATGCTCGTGCTCCTGCCGGTCGGCGTCATAGGGGTCTTCGCCGCAGCCATGGTGGGCGCCGCCATCTCCACCGATGACTCACAGATCCATTCTTGGGGAACCATTTTCATCCAAGATGTGGTCATACCCTTCCGTCAAAAGCCCTTCACCACTAGGCAGCACCTGTTCTTCCTGCGGCTCTCCATGGTGGGCGTGGCTCTATTTGCGTTTTTCTGGAGTCTTTACTTTCCGCTGAGGGATTACCTCCTGATGTATTTTCTGCTGACCGGGACGATCTACTTGGGCGGTTCCGGAGCGGTCATCATCGGAGGGCTCTATTGGAAGAAGGGGACAACAGCCGGGGCTTGGGCCGCCATGATTACCGGTGCCACCGTGGCTATTGTGGGTATGACGTTGCAGGCCGTGTGGCCAAGCGTGCCCGCCCTCGTTGCCCTCGCACCCGTCTTTCCGATTAACGGGGCTTGGCTCGCCATGTCGAGCTACATCTTGAGCATCCTTGCCTATGTGGGCGTCTCCCTGCTGACCTCCCGCGGAGATTACAACTTGGATGCCCTGCTGCACCGGGGCAAATATCGCATCGCCGAGGATCACCCGCAGCCCGGGGAAAAGGACGCCGGAGCGCCCAGGCGCTTTTGGAAAACTCTCGGCATGACCTCGGAGTTCACGCGCGGCGACCGATTGATCTACTACCTCAAACTCGGGTGGACCGGCTTTCTCGTCCTCACTTTTCTCATCGGCACAATCTGGGCGCTGACGCTCGGTGTGCCGCAAAGCTGGTGGAATGCTTGGTGGACTTTCTACGTCGGGCTAAGCGCTCTGATCGGTCTGATCACTATTGTATGGTTTCTCTGGGGAGGATTGATCGACCTGCGCCGGTTGGTCCGCGATTTGAGCCAAGAAGCTCCGGACGAGAACGACGACGGCACGGTCCGGACCGACGTTGCCAGCCTCCCCAAGCCATAAATGGACCGTTTTCCCGAAAAGCGAAACGCGGCCACGCAAAAGTTGGTGGTTTCGCCAATCGCGCGGGGCGAAACACGGGCTTGGTGGCTGGCTTACTCCGATGATGCGCCCCCCGCCAACTTTGTCCTCTTCAAAAAAGACTTCAGCACCACCCAGGACTCCTTGTCATTGCTGATCACTTGCAATGGCCAATACCGGGTCTGGATCAATGGCCACTTCCTCGGACGTGGCCCCGCTCACAGCGGCACCGTGTTCAAACGTGCCGACCAACTCGCTGTGCCCGCGGAACTGCGGAAGGAGCACAACGAGATCACCATCGAGTGCATCTGGTTTCCTTACAAGACCGCTTTCTGCCCGCCCTCCCTGCCGGGCGCATGGTGCCGCCTCGAAACGGAAGACCTAAAGCTCGAATTGGATGAGACTTGGGAATGCTGCGAGCACCCGGCTTACCGCAAAAACACGGTCCGGCGGTCCCCGGCGCTGACCCAGGAGGAGCACTATGACGCACGTCAAGAGGCGCGCCTCGTGAGCACCGACCAGTGGCAGCGACCTGTAGCCGTGCCGGGCCGGACCGCCGTCTGGCCGCATCTGATCAGTCGCGGCATCCCACTCCTCGCAGAAAGTCTCCTGCGCCCGGTCGCCGTGGTAAAGACCGCGGAAATCGAGCCCGAGGAATTCACCCCGGATTCCTGGCCCGGCTTCTCGATCCAAAGCCTGGCCGTTCACCTGCTCAAGGAGATGCCGGAGGAGCACAAGGTCACCCGGGTCGAAAATGCCGACAGTCTTTGCCGCCCGGACGGCGCCTCAGCCATAATCACCCAGCCGTCATGGCTCGACCCGACCGAGAGCAACCAGAAAAACACGACCATCATCCTGGATTTCGGCGAGGAGGTGGCTGGGTATTTCTGCCTCGATGTCGAAGGCAACGAGGGGGCCGTCATTGATGTCTCTTACGCGGAATTCATGAAATACGGGCGCGTGCCTGCCCTCACCCACCAAGTCCACTCTGCCGATCGCTACATCCTGAAAGAAGGACGGCAATTCCACGAGGTCAATGACTGGAAGGGCTTCCGTTACGTGCAGCTGACCGTCCGTCATCTGACGCGCCCTTTGCACATCCATAGCGCCGCGGTCAGGACCGTCGGCTATTCTTACCCTCGGGAAGATCGCTTCGTGACGGAAGACGGGGCGCTCACCCGCATTTGGGAAATCTGCGATCGCGGCCGGCGCGTGTGCGCGCAAGACCGTTTTGTCGATGGTCCGTGGCGCGAACAAGCTCCATGGCTCCTCGACGCGTGGCTGGCCGGCAAGGTGTCCTACGGCGATGCCCGCTTGCGGGGCAAAACCATCGAGGATTTCCTGCTCTCGCAACTGGACGACGGTCGTTTTCCGACCGCCTCCTACTCCGAATCTTTCTGCCACGACCAGTCCTTCACCCTGCCGGCCACCATCGAGCAACAGTTCTGTGAAACGCAGGATATGGCCCTGCTGGAGGCCGCGCTGCCCGCGCTACGAAATTTTTATGATTGGGTGGAGACACGCTGCAACACCCGCGGTCTGATCGAAAACATCGGCCCCGTTCACCTCGACTGGGCGCATTTCCCGGACAAAACAGGATGTCTCGCCATCATCAACGGCTTGTTCGGCTGGTCGCTGCAAACCCTCGGCAATCTGGCCGGCAAAGCGGGCGACACAGCGCTGCAGGCCTATGCGCGACAGCGGCACGAGGAGCTGAAAAAGTCCGTGCGTGACGCCTTCTGGGACGGGCAACGGCGGATGTATCGCGACAGTCTCGCGGACCATCCGCACTTCAGCGAGCAAGCACAAGCGATCGCAGTGCTCGCCGGATTTCATGACGAGGATGCGGCAGCATTGCTGCGCCGGGCCGCCGCCTTGCCCCCCGATCAAATCACCAAGACCAACCTTTACTTCGCCGCTTTTTGGATCGAAGCCTTAACGCAGGCGGGACTCCGTCGCGAGGCCCTCGCCTACATCCGCCGCGTGTGGGGCCGAATGATCGACGGGGGCGCCACCACACCTTGGGAGATCGAACAGCGCTTCGGCGGTTATTTTCACCAGGGGTACTGGCACCTCGCCGTCGCCAGCAGCTGCCACGGTGGTTATGCTTCCTACCCCCAATCCTGGCTGCAAAGAGAGTTGCTGGGGATTCAAGGCCCGGATCTCGAAGGCAAAATCACCATCAAACCCGGCAGCGATCTGGCTTCCGCGGCGTCCGGCCTGTGCCGTTTCCCCGCAGGTTCCGTCGAAGTCGCGTGGGACGCCAAGAAACACTCCCTGCACGTCGGCGGCTCCTACCAGCGCACCGTGCAGATCCTCGAAAGATGGTGACCTCGCCAAGCAAGAATCCGCGCTGGCTCCGCGAAAGCGCAAAGCGGCGGACGAAGCCCTGCGGTCTGAGCCGGGCCAACAACCGCCGCGGCCGTATGGCCTTTCGGATCCCGTGGAATAACCGCTGATCCCCGGGATCATTGCTGCTTTGGTCGGGTCTGCGTTTGATTTCGCAGTGGCGGCGTATGCGCATGTTGCACGTTTGCCAGCCTTCTTTGCCCCTTTTTGCCGTCCCGATCGTAGACACACAGCCGCACGGCTTGAGCGGTCACGCAATCGGCTTCTCGTAGGATCCTGTCCATGGCGGCAGTCCAGGCTGAGCTTGAGCTTCACGTCATGGCGCCAGAGCCAATGCGCCTGGCCGACTGCAATCTCACCACTTGGTCCATGAGCATCGGCTCGGTCACCCGCCCGTTTTGCGGGTCGTGGTCCTTCAGCGCTGTCTCCAACTCCGGCCAGATCGGATTGTGGCGTTTTTCGCATCCTTCCTCGGCGTTCGGCATTAATCGACATGGCGAAGGCTTTGCGGGTTTTCGTCAAAGGTAAGCTAGCCGGAGAAAGCAGTCTTCTGTGAGCGCATGATTTCCGCGGGGGCGCGGCCGCAGCGGAGGAGTTCTACCATCCTTTGCATGGCGGGCGCGGAGTGGTTGAAGAAGCGTTTGTAGGCGCGGCAGAGGTAGTTGAGGCCGGGCTCGCCTTCGGGTGTGCGGACAAAGCGGTGCTTGGGGCACTCGCCGTGGCAGAGGTGACGCACTTCGCACTCACGGCAGAAACGGGGCAGCGTGCCAGCTTTGGCCCCGCCGAAAGCGCGCTGAAATTCGGAGGAGACCATTTCGCCGAGTGAGCGGTTGAGGATGTTGCCGAGCTTGTAGTGCGGATAGACGTAGTGATCGCAGGAGTAGACGT